>Ga0164293_10000597_pt1 | contig 29027 bp, 38 predicted proteins | sample GEODES118metaG_FD_111487 | JGI IMG/M metagenome (GOLD analysis project Ga0164293, IMG submission 111487) | Eutrophic lake water microbial communities from Lake Mendota, Wisconsin, USA - GEODES118 metaG | ecosystem: Environmental > Aquatic > Freshwater > Lake | place: USA: Lake Mendota...
CGGTGGATTACCTCGTGGTTGCTGGTGGGGCAGGTGGTGGCGCTCAGGTCGGGTTGACTAATCCGCCCGGTGGCGGTGGCGCAGGCGGTGTGTTGTCCGGTAGCACCAACTTGGCTGTCAACACCTACAACGTTGTTGTTGGGCAAGGTGGAGCCGGTAAGACGTATGCGGGCGCTCAGGTGCGGGGCGACAACGGCAACAATTCGTCTTTTGGTGCAAGTATCAACGCTACTGGTGGCGGTGCTGGCGGTGTGCCGGGTTTGGATGCTGGCGTGGCTGGCGGCTCAGGCGGTGGGGCGTGCCGCACGGGAGCAGTTGGCACAGGCACAGCGGGTCAAGGCAACAACGGTGGTGCAGGTATCGATGTCGCACCTCGGGCGGGTGGCGGCGGTGGCGGTGCCGGTGCGGTTGGTGCAGCAGCGGCGTCAAGCGCAGGCGGCAATGGCGGTGCTGGGGTACAGAGTTCGATCACAGGAACAGCAACCTTTTATGGCGGTGGAGCAGGCGGCGGTTCGAACGGCGGCACCGCTGGTACAGGTGGCAGCGGCGGCGGTGCTGCTGGCATTACGGCATTAGGTAACGGTAACAGTGGCACCGATGGTCTTGGGGGTGGGGCGAGTGGCAGCGCTGGGAACTTCAAGGGTGGCGACGGCGGTGATGGTGTAGTGATCGTAAGGTGGCGAGTGTGATGGATCGATCGTATGCGGCAGAGTTGAATGAACACAACGAAGTTATTCGCATTATCGTGGGTTCTGCGGAATGGGCATCAGATAATTTGGGGGGCATCTGGACAGATTCCGACGAAAAGGTTGGAGCGGGTTGGATTTTGTTTTCTGACGGGCTTAGGCCCCCCCAGCCCTTCAATTCTTGGAATTGGGTCAACGGCGAATGGGTTCCTCCCTTGCCCATGCCCGAGACGGGGCAATGGCTTTGGGACGAAAACCGTCTATCTTGGTCAGAAATTGTTTAATCGTCGTACACACGTTGAAACAACTTCCGTTTTTCTAAACACAAATACTCTATAATGAGGAATTATGCCTCCTTCCTTTAAAAACAGGAAATTTGCTGCGCGCTCACTCGCGACACGCGCCATTACCGCCTCTGCTCAAAGGGTCCTTCATCCCAACGGAGGGTTGGCGTATCGACCTGAAGACCACAAAGTTGTTGAATGGCAGCAACAGGCATGGAACTTTTACGACCTCATCGGAGAACTTCGTTACGGTGCCCGTTACTACGGAAACAGTCTTTCACAGTTGCGTCTTGAAATCGGTTGGAAGGTAAATTCTGGAACTGCTCCACAGCCCATCGATTTGGACAATCCGCCAGAAGGTTTCAATAGGCAGCAATATGATATCGCTGTAGAAACACTTGATCGTCTTCATTCCTATGACGGATCGGTTGCAGAGATCCTGCGACAATTCGGTGTGAATCTATTTGTGGCGGGCGAAGGATACTTGGTGGGTCGAATTGACCGCGACACTGGTATGGAGCGATGGGATTTTTATTCGACCGAACAACTTATTTGGTTGAATGGTGGATGGTACCTCAAAGAAAATCTTCTTTGGCGCACAGATCAACTCATCAAACTTTCTGACGAAGATTATGTAATTCGGATCTGGCAATCACATCCACGCTATTCAGACGAACCCGATTCTCCTCTTCGTTCCATCCTTGGGCTGTGCGAAGAACTTCTTCTTTTGTCAGCAAACGTGAGAGCGACGGCGTTGTCTCGCATTCCCGCTGGCATTCTTCTTATGCCCGACACGATGCTTGACGCTGGACCTGATTACGAACCAGAAAACCTGAACGACGATTCGAAGAGGGAACAGCAAACACAATCGGCCCTTGAAGACATTTACCAACATTTCATTACGCCAATTGAGGATCCAAACTCTGCTGCTTCGGTCGCCCCGTTCATTTTGACTGGAGACCCAGAAGACATCGAACGGGTTCGTGTCCTTGAATTTGCGCGCGACATGGATGAAATTGCTGCGCAGCAAAGACAAGAGATCATTACTCGTATCGCCCACGGAGTCGATCTTCCCAGCGAAATCCTTAACGGGATGGGTTCCGTCAACCATTGGACTGCTTGGCAGATTGAAGAATCTTCTTACAAGTCACATATTCGCCCTGCCGCTGTTCTTTTCTGCGGGGCGATCACTTCTTCTTTGATTTGGCCTGCGATCCAAGTTGGTACTGGCGGCGAAGTCGATCAGCGTCTCGTTGTCACTTTCGATCCCATTGATCTCATTTCTCATATCGATAGGCGTTTGAACGCTAAGGATGGTCACGCCTCTCTTGTTATTTCTGATGCGACCTACCGCAAGGCTCTTGGGTTCTCAGAAGAAGACGCTCCCGGGGAATTGGAATACAAGCGTCGGATGGCGTTGCAGCAGGCCGCTCTGTCTCTTACCCCTGTTGCTGCTGGCGAATTGGATTCTGTTACTGAGGCTTTGGACGAATCGGTTGCCCGTGTTCGTCCCGGTGTCCCAACACCTGAATCGATTACGTCAGATCCCGATCCTCGTGGACGCACTCCTGACGTAGAACGTGATGTGGAAACGGGTGAGGTTGCAGATGTCGCTCCCTCCGTTCCTGAAATCACTGCGTCGGCCTCTCCTGATAGTACTTCTGGCTTGGGGCGGCGTTTGGTGGATATCGATCAGCGCTTGATGGATCGTTTGGAAATTCTTGCTACTTCTGCGATGCGACGTGTCATGGAAAAGGCTGGGGCGAAGATTCGTTCCAAGGCTTCTAAAGATTCGTCGTTGACTGCTGCCATTAATGATACGAAGAACATTGATGTTGCTTCTGCTTTGGGTGAAAGCATTGTTGCTTCGCTGTTTGCAGATAACTCTTTGATCACCGAAGAGCAGTTTGATGATTTTGCTGAGCAATACGATCTTTTGACTTCTAGGGCACAGAAACAGGTGCGTCAGATCGCAAAAGAATACGGTCTTGACTCGTACAACCTGACGGCTTTGGAATTGCAGCAAGAGGTCGAAAGGAACGCAGGCAAGATTGTTTTGGTGGGTCTTCTGGTGGCTGCTGCGTCAAAGTTGCTTTACAAGCCGAAGGCCTCTTCCGAGCAGATCAACGGATCTTCACTGGGCGAATTTGACGACATTTCTCTCGTTCCTGCGAGAGTTATTCGCGCAGGTCTTTCTGCTGCTGGAGGAAACATGGGTATTTCTGTTTCCAGTGGCGCTATCGTCGATTTGCAGGACAATCCTCTTGGGTTGTTGGCAACGGGAGAAACTTCACTGACGTATCTGGGCGAAGCGGGTGTAAATGTCGCAGGTTACCGTTGGGTTTATGGTGAGGATGATCGTAAGGAATTCGAACCGCACTTAAATCTTGATGGCTACGAGTTTTCTTCGTGGGAAGATCCTCAGTTGACGAATGTTTCAGATTTCCCTGATTCTTCGTTCTATTTCCCCGGCGACCATAACGGGTGTCGGTGCCTTATCGAATACTTGTTTGCATAGGGTAATTGTTGTGATACACTGAATCTGCTGGTGGGAGTTTCGCTCCTTTCGCCCACCAGCGCCTCCTATAGTGAAACCCCCCAGAGGCTCCCGCTACCTCTGGGGGGTTTCTTTTTGTGTTGCAAAGCGTGTGAGGGTTGATAGACTGTTGTGAAAGGAGGAAGAATGCCTAAGAAACTTGAAAAGCCTAAACATCTGGTTTATCTAGATTCCGTAGAAGTAGAAGGAGAAATATTCTGTGTTGGAGAAAGTGTTTGGTTGGAAGGTTACACAAAGTCTCCTTCATCCAATAATCTCTTGGCGCAAATCGTTCACAACACTCGCAGTGACGAGATCTACGTCAATGTTTTCAGGGAACATAGGGGACGGGCGGGATGGCATTCCTTTGCCCCCCAAAGACTGATTAAGCGCAAGACCAAAGCAAAGAGAAAGGTTTAAGTTGTGACTGAAATCGAAAAAGTCAATCAAGCGGTAGATATTCAGGAATCTGATGTTGTACTAGCGATTCGTGTCGCCATCGCAGGAATGATGGATCAGATTGATCAACTTGCCGAGGCAGGCGATTGGGAATCTTTGGTTCGTGGATTGGCTCCACTCCGAGACGTTATTGGTGATTTGCGCATCATCCAAACAAAAGCAACGAACGCAATCATCGACACAATGCCAGAGCGAATGGTGACGGTGGAGGGTGTGGGCACCGTGGAACGCCTGAAGAAAACGACTCGCAAGAATTGGGACTCTGAAGAGTTGTTGCGTTTCGTTGTTCGACATGCTCTTGTGGACGAAGAAACTGGTGAGATTCCTTCTTCGCCCATGGAGGCTGTAGATAAAGTTATCCGAGAGGTTCGTGCCGTTGTTCCATTTACGGGATCTACTGGCTGGCGTGTTGGCGAGTTAAAGAAACGTGGAATCGATCCTGATGAATGGTGCGAACAGAACACAGATGGTTATTCGTTGAAAGTAACTGGAATGGGAGGGCTTTGAATGTCTGTTGTTGAGTTTGGCCGTTTTCCCGGTCCTACCCCTAAAAGTAATTCGTGTCTTTATACAAAGATCACTGAAGAATTGCGTCTCCATCCAAAGAAGTGGGGAAAGGTCGCAGAGGTTGACGGCGAGAAAGATTTGGCTAGGTGGGCTGCCGCTATGCGTTCACGCGGAATGCGTTTTGCGCAGAGAAAGATTGGCGAGAACTCATGGGCTTTGTGGTGTATGTATGACCCCGAGATTCAGCCATGAACGGAAAACAGAAATTCGATCCATCTTTGATGGATTATCAGAATGTTGTTGATCGTTTGAAGGCAAAAAAAGGAACGTGGTTTAGGGTTTATGAAGGTGACGTTGTTGGCGGAAAAACAGTGAAGCGTCAATTGAAGAAGCGCGGTTGTGTTGTTCACACGGAACGCATCGACGATGACGCGATTCTTAAGGCCATGTGGCCTGATTGGTGAAATGGGCTTCGTACTTTTTCCTGACATTTTTTTGACTGACTGGGACGTTCCTTGGCTGGTGTTTTATGAGGAATGTGTCGCTTTGGCCAAAGAAGATGAGATGGAGTGGAAGCAGATTTATCGTGGTTTCAGTCAGAAGCGTGCTGAAGGAATAGCAGCACAGATGAAAAGAAGGGGTTGCTTGTCAGCGACCCACAAGTATAGTGATGGCACTTACGGCACTTATGCCGCTTACTGGAGGTTAGAAGATGAAGATTCATGAAGCACTTGCTCACGTTATGGAAGATGTGCGGGCTGTTGCAAAGAGCGAACGTAATTCGCATCAGAACTACAATTTTCGAGGCATTGACGCTGTTGTGAATGCAGTGGGTCCCGCTTTTAGGCGTCACCAGATTGTTGTGATGCCAAAGGTCCTACACGTCGAAGCCGAGAATGTGTCAGTTGGTCGGAACAACACGCAGATGCGTTCGGTGACTATTACTGTCGAATACACTTTTGTTGGGCCTGAGGGCGATTCATTGGTGGCCACTAGCGTTGGCGAGTCGATGGATAGCGGCGACAAGGCTGTGCCAAAGGCCATGAGTGTTGCATTGCGCACCTGCCTTCTTCAGGCACTCTTGCTGCCAACTGATGAACCGGACCCAGACGAGTTTTCGTATGATCGTTCCGCGACGCAGGCAGTAAAGTTTGATGCTGCGGATCGTGGTACTTGGCCAGATGAGATCAATGTCGCTCAGGCCAAGAAGATCTTCCTTGTGGCTTGTGGCGGGGACAAGAGCGCTGCTGTTACTGCTTGGGAGCAGGCAGAAGTTGGTGAGGGGCCTTTTGCCCCTGACGAGATGGACGCCATCGTTAAGGTAGCATCGGAGTTTTTCGTTACTGGTGAAGGGAGGCCGTTCTGATGGAACGGGATTTTTTGGAGGACATCCGCGCTGTTATTGGCGTGGGTTTGGGAACGTCGAAACTTGATCGTGAACTGATTCGCGATGCTTTCGTTCTTGGGGCTGGAGCGGCTTCTGGTATCGCTACTGGTTTCTTGGATTTGGGTGACGAACAAGCGGAAGAACTTGCTGCTTATTCTTTGGAACTTGTGACGCAAATCGTAGAGCCGTATGAAGATGTTTGATTATGAGTGTTCAAGCGATTTCTTGGGTTCTTGAACATTCCAAATCCTCAAATACTGCTCGCTGCGTTCTGATCTCTATTGCCAATCACATGGGCGGCGATGGTTCGGGTTGGGTGTATGTGGACAGGATTTGTCGTGAGGCAAACTGTTCTTTGAATTCGTATCATCGTGCAGTGCAGTGGGCTGTAGAGAACGGCGAACTGGAACGGGTGTCCCATTCTGGTGGCAGTGAACGTGTGCATGTCCGACATCGCCCGAACATGTTTCGGTTTCCGTTTCTTGAAGAGCGACCTACTCAGATTGGGGGGGAGGGAGGTACTCAGTTTGGGGACCACCCTCCTACCCAAAATGGGGAGGTCAATATAGGAGCCGTCAGTAGAGCCGTCAGTAGAGCCTCTAATGACGGGGATGTTCGTAAAGTTTTTGTTGCTTGGTGCGAGGCAACTGGTAGAAACGAAAGTCGGGTGAAGTTAACTAAGGAGCGTTTGGGGAAGATCAAGGCCCGTTTGCAGGAGGGCTACACAGTGGAAGATCTCATTGATGCTGTGAAGGGTGTCACTTTGTCCAGTTTTCATATGGGCGATAACGATCAGAAGCAGCGTTACGACGATCTGACTACTGTTCTTCGAACTGGTTCTCAGGTGGAGAAGTTCAGCAGTTTGTGGAGGAACCCTCCGACTTCAGGGCCTTCTTCTCCTAAGGCTTTTGATGTGATCAGATCTGTCATAGGTGAACAGGAGCAGCAGTATGAACTCTCGTGAGGTTGGTGAGATTCTGGGTTACCTGTCGGCCGCTTGGCCTAAGTACGAATTGTTTCCGGAGACGGTCAAGGTTTGGATCGACCAGTTTTCTGAGACGGATTTTGAGGTTGCTCAGAAGGCGGCGAGGAAGGTTGTCGCTGAAGACAACTGGTTTCCATCTGTTTCTAGATTTATCGGAATTTGTAAAACTGAGTCTAGAATGTCCGAAAGGCCGCTAGGCTGCGATCACTGCGATAACGGTTTCGTTATCTCGGAAAGCGGAGTTGCGAGTTTCTGCGGATTTTGTAGGCAAGCGCCTAGGAGTATCCACAGGCCGCGGGTTCGTGAACTGCATTCCCCTCAGGGCAACTGGGAGGAATGTTTAGAACAAACCAGAAAGAAACTTAAGGAGACGAAATGATGCAGATGACACAGGAAGTCCTGATTGAGCAGTTGGCTGACAGCGTTGCTGCGACGATGTTGGTCCTAAAGCGAATTCAGCGTGATGGTGACGATTCCATTTCTGTCGGCAATGCCATTGAGGTCGCTGAGAACGCTCTGGAGCAATACTTCGTTTGGGAAGGCAAGCAGATCGGTGTTATTGACTGATCATGCCTCGCATTAACAATCTCTCACCGCTATCCGTTTACCCGGGTTCCAAACGCAAAGTAGTTGATCTGATTTGGGAACGATTCGGAACTGTTAATCGTTATGTCGAATCTTTCCTAGGCTCAGGTGCAGTTTGGCTAGGACGGCCCGGAGAAAATCTGAACGGATACGGTGAGATTGTTAATGATCGATCAGGTTTGATTGTTAATGTTTGGCGTTCAATGGTTCAAGATCCAGAGCAGTTAGCAACGATTGTTGATTGGCCGGGAACAACCAATGATTTGGAAGCAAGGCAAAAGGCTTGTTTTAACGCCGCCGAAGGTTTGTCGCAAAAGTTGGAAGAAGACCCAACTTATTGCGATGTTCAACTTGCCGCATGGACTGTTTACGGTTTGAGTTGGGCTACGCACGCAAGATCTTTTATGAACGATGGCCATTGTCGTGTTGGACGACCTTCTGCTACACCTGCTGGGGCGCACGCGGTTAGCAGGCCACCTATGCACGAATGGTTTGCAGAAATTAAAGAGCGCACCAAAAAGGCCGTCATTCTTTGCGACGACTGGAAAAAGTCTGTGACGCCAGCGTTGTTACACAGCGGCAAGAACGACATTTGCGCTGTTTTCCTTGATCCTCCTTATGGGGAAGATCGACGCACGAACCTTTATCAGGTTGATTCAAAAACTGTTTACATGGAAGTTCTTGAATGGGCCATCGCAAACGCTGAGAACAACCGCATCAGGATTTGTGTGGCAGGTTATGACGGCGAACATAACGTTTTAGAGGAAATGGGTTGGGAAGTTCTTGCTTGGTCTTCTGCCCAAGGCGGAGAAAGTCGCCACAAGGAACGTTTGTGGTTTTCCCCTTCTTGCATTAATGCCTCGGCAGGAGGCTTGTTTGATGGGTGAAGAGGAACAACTTCCTTATCAGGGGCCTCAAAAAGGTGCCTGTGAGGGCAACACTGCAAAATGTAGTCGTGACGACTGTCCCCTATTTGGCACTTTGCTAAAACCCAATAAAGACGGCAAGCGCCGCATTCGTGGATGTGGAGATGCTGTTGCTAGGGGAAAGCGCGCTAGGACTAAAGGCAAACGGGCGCAGCGTAAGGTCGCCAACAAGTTGGGCATTCCTTCCGGAATCGACGGGGGGAACGAAGAGACTTGGCGTTCTTCTTTGAGGATCGAAGTTAAGGAAGGCAAGCAGGTTCAGGCTGCTGTTACTGCCTTTCGTAGGACAAGAGATCAATCAGAATTGGCGCGCCCTATAGGCGACAACAGACCTTTCATGGGTGTTGTCGTTCATGAAGGTCTTGAAGTGTGCTTGATTGCTTTGGATGATTTGCATACGGTCGCTGCACACGTTTTGTTGCAAGATTGATTCTGGGGGAATGTGGGGAGATGCATGAATGGATGGAAAGGGCGGCGTGCAAAAATTCAGATCCCGACGATTGGTTCCCTTTGGAATATTCCATGCGTCACGAAAACAACATGACGCGAATTTGTATTGAGCAATGCGAAGTTCAGGAACAATGCCTTGAATACGCATTGGTGTCCAAAGAAACGCTCGGGATTTGGGGTGGCTTCAGTCCTGCTGAACTTAAAGGCATCAGGACAAAACGGTACAGCAGATGTTGTAAATGTGGTCAGAGATGGCCGAAGGCACGCTTGACGTATGAAACAACGTGTAGACCTTGCAAGATCAAAGAAATGGACGAAAGGGACGCGAGGAAAAGAAAATGATAATCATTCTCATTTTTGCAATGCTGTTTGTATCGGTTGCGGCGTTTTTGCTGGGTCAAAGTTTTTTCGCTGAATACATTGAGGCAGTCGAATGGAACCGCGAATCACTTAATTCCATGTTGATTTCAAGTCTGCTTTTTGCTGTTTCTGGGCTTTCGTTCTTGGGTGCAGTTCTATACTCAATTGGTTTTATGCTGTAGAATCGTAGTATGAGCGCAGGAAAACTCAACGATAAAGTCCATGAGGCGATTGTTGAATCGGTTCGCCACGGGTCCTACATAACTGTTGCCGCCCAAAGCGCAGGCATCAACGTGACCACATTTCGCAATTGGCTGGAACGTGGAGAAATGGAGGAGGCGCGAATCGCCGAAGGGTTTGACGCCGATCCTAACGAAGCCAAATATCTTGCTTTTAAACGAGACGTGGATTCAGCAAGGTCGCAGGCAGAGATTGAATCTGTCAAGGCAGTGAGAATGGCTTCTCGAAACGGTACTTGGCAGGCAGCGGCGTGGTATCTTGAACGCAGTTTCCCCCAGCGTTGGGGCAGGAACCGCATCGAAGAGATCATCGAAGAAAAGGAAGAAGCCGATCCAGATCTTGCGTTGACAAAACTTCTCGCAAAACTGGAATCGCTAGACAACAGCAATGAGCATTAGTCCTGCACAAAAAATTGCACTTCTTTCTCCAGAAGAGAAACTCCAACTTCTAAATGAATTGTCTGACGAAGAACGTCAGGCCCTAGAAGATTACTGGCCCTTTTGGGCGCGTGAAGAGCAATTGCCTCCAGAAGGCTCTTGGTCTGTTTGGCTTTTCATGGCAGGTCGTGGTGCTGGCAAAACTCGTTCTGGTGCTGAATGGGTCAAACATCGATGCTCAACTTTGGACGTTCCGGGTGGAGTTCCTCGTGGTGCTTTGGTTGCACCAACACTTGAAAACGTCAGATTGGTTATGGTGGAAGGCGAGTCAGGTCTTCTGCGCGTTTTGCCGCCGTCCATGCTGGTGAACGGTTCGGTAGAAGATTCTTGGAACCGTGTTGCTTGCGAATTGACGTTGGCGAACGGTGCAAAGATGAAGGGATTCAGCGCTGAGAAGGCGGCTAGGTTGCGCGGCCCGCAGCATCACTTTGTTTGGTTGGACGAACCAGCAGAGTTCCGTGATGCTCATCTTGGCCTTAAAGAAGACACTACTTTTGCTATGGCTTTGATTGGTTGTCGTTTGCCTCCAGATCCTCGTTTGATGGCTACGGGTACACCAAAGAACGTTCGTTTAATTCATGATCTTTTGGGTGACTCTGGGACTGTGGTTACTAGAGGAACCACTTACGACAATCTGATTAACCTTGGTTCTGAATATCGTCAACGAATCCTTGAACGCTACGAGGGGACGAGGCTGGGTCGTCAGGAATTGATGGCTGAACTTTTGACAGACGCAGGAGCGGTTTTTACGCGTTCTTGGTTTCCTCAAACGACTGTTCCCCTTCAGGGTCCTAGCGTGAAAAGGATTCGTGCTTGGGACTTGGCTGCGACAGAACCATCGGACGGCAATCCTGATCCTGACTGGACGGTTGGCGCTATGGTCGCTTGGGATCCTCTGAAAATGGTTGAGGGTTCAGAAGTGCCGGGTGTGTTGCAAATCCAAGACATTGCCCGTTGGAGATTGGGTCCGGGTGCAACACAGGACAAAGTTTTGCGCCATACAAAAGTTGATGCCTTGCCGCGTGTCCTCATTGAAAAAGAACCGGGTTCTGCTGGCAAGTCGTTGATTTCCGCTTATGGAAGAGCGATGTCAGGTCTGGCCAGAGTTGAAGGCATCGCCCCTAGCGGAGATAAGCAGACGAGGGCGGAGGTCTGGTCGCTTTTGGCCGAGCAGGGGCGTGTCACCGTTTTGGAAGGTGACTGGATTCCAGATTTTTACAACGAGTTGGAAGAATTCCCTATGGGTGCGCACGATGACCAAATCGACGCTGTTTCTTTGGCGGCGGCTTGGTTGACAGGTAGACGTGCTGCTCGGAGACGCCAAAAGGTTCCTGCTTCGAAACTTCAATTAGGAAAAACTCGCATCTCCAGTAAACCAATTGCTAGATTGCGCTAGAATCTAACCATGACTACAATTAACGGTTGTACAGTTACTTCTGAAGACGGTTCTGTTATTTTCAAGCGTCAAAGGGTTGCTGTCGAAGATGGTGGAAGATTCACGTCTGTTGATCGCAGGACAGGGCGTGTCCGTTTGGATGCGTCGAATGCTTCCTTGGAAAAGACTGGAAAGAATCGTTGGGTTCTTTCTTCCCCTGAAGGGAATTTTGTGATTACGAAATCAGGGTGTGGGTGTGGCCGCTAAAGCCAAAGTTGCTGTTGTAGGCAACCCCAATTGGAAATGGAACGCTGAATCTGATTGGATCGACGCTTTTCGCAATGAGGGGCACCAAGCAAAAATTGTTGATGAGGTTCTTTCTCCAAAAGACATTCTCGCTTCTGTAAAGGATTGCGACGTTGTTTTGTGGATCTCATCTAGGGGCAATCACACCAAAGAATTTGTCAGGGACATTTCTTCCAAGAGGCGCACGGTTGCTTGGCACGCCGATTTGTTTTGGGGTTTGAGCCGTCCCAATTGGCAGGATTCCTGTATGTGGGCCTGCGATTTGGTTTTTACCGCCGATGGGGGTCACGAAAAAGAATGGGAAGAAATGGGCGTGAACCATTTCTGGATGCTTCCCGCCGTGAGAGAAGTCTGGACGAAATCCAACGGCATCCTTAAACAGAAATTTGATTGCGATGTTGCTTTTGTTGGCAACGATGGTCGTTCCTATCACAAGGAATGGCCTTATCGTTCAGAATTGATTTCTGCTTTGAGGGACATGTGTCTGAAAAACGGTTGGAGTTTCAGAAACCCGGGTGGTTCTTCTCCTAGGGTGGAACGCAACCGCCAAATGAATGATTTTTATAGATCTGCCCGCGTCACTGTTGGGGATAGCCTTTGTCTAGATTATGACAAATCTCTATATTGGTCGGATCGTGTCTACGAAGCGTGTGGTAGGCGAGGTTTTCTGATCATGCCCCACATTGACGCCCTAGAGGCCCAAAGCGAAAATAGAGTCCCTTCCTACCAGTGGGGGGACTGGAACGGCTTAGAGAGCAAAATAGGGGCCTTTCTGGGCAATCCTGACGAACGTTCTACGATTAGCGGGAACTGCCGTGCTTGGGTGGCGGAAAACCATACCTATAATCATCGTGTGCGTTCTTTGTTGGCGATGCTGCCTTAACAACGTGAAATAGGAATTTGGGGAAACAAATGCGGCTAGGAATGCTCGTCAGGGACGACAACGGCGGATTGGGAAATCTTACCTATGACGCTTTTTCTAATTTGAGGCCAGACGTTACTGTCATAGTTCAGTCACGACCCTGTAGGGGAGAACCAAGACCCCACCTGTTCGAAGAAGCATGGACAGAAACAATCTGTGTCGAAAACCCAATTACTGACGCCCAGTGGGAGACAATCGCCCCTAAAGCAGACATTTGGTGGACAGCAGAAACTTGGTACAACGACAACGCAGAATCAATTATTAAAAAGGCTGGAGGGAAAACCGTTCTTTATGCGATGCCAGAACTGTTTTCTGGTTCGTCAGCAGATCAAATTTGGAACCCAACCCAATATCTTCAAAACAGGCTTCCCCTTAATTCCAAAGTCGTTCCTTGGCCAACATCACCGCCAGAAAATTGGTTCCCTAAAACCAAAGTATCCAAAATCCTCCATATCTCAGGCGGCGCACAATACGACCGAAACGGGACAGAGATCTTTCTTGATTCTTTGCAATACGTTGAAGGTGAATGCGAAATTATTCTTCATCAACCCGATGGAAAGAATCTCACCACGAATCTTCATCGCAGGAAATTCGCAAAAGGAATCAAGATCAACCACAGCACGGACTACGAAAAGTCTCTCAACTCTTACATGAGATGGGCAGACGCGCTTGTCCTACCTCGTCGTTACGCCGGTCTTTGTCTCCCAGCATTTGAAGCGTTCGGCTATGGATGCCTTGTGGCAATGCCTGAAGTTGATCCGCAGGCGTTTTGGCCCATCATTGGTTTTCAGGCGATAAAGGAACGTCCTCGCTTGATGAAGGGTGGGAAAATCCCCATGTGGAACATGGAACCCTTTGTTCTCGCCAAACAAATAAATGTCATGCTTGAATGGGACGTTCCAACAGTCGTAAGGCTCTCAGAGGAAGGGCGAACTTGGGCTGAAAAGAACTCTTGGGAAAACCTTCTTGAAACATGGAAGACGGCTTTCCAGAATGTTTAGATACCGGGATAAAACGCTTCGACATTTTTGGCATCCGTACAACTGGACCCACACAAACGAGAGGCAAGTAGAACTTCCCGTTGTTTTTGATTGGTTGAGCAGGCGTTCGGGTTCAGGGCTTGAAGTAGGAAACGTAACGCCCAACTACATTTCAACAAACCATCATGTAATCGACATTGTTGAAAAGCATGATCACGTTGATAACACAAATCTATTCGATATTGAAGGAACTTACGATTGGATTCTGGCAATCTCAACAATTGAACATGTTGGATGGGACAACGAAATAGGTAAGCGAAATCCGTTTGAAGCCATTTGTCATCTGCTTTCACTACTCGCTCCAAATGGGTCCATGATGGTTACCGTCCCCGTTGGCTACAACTGGACGTTGGATCAAGACCTAACAGAGGGGACTGGTGCAGATAGATGGGGTTGCGTTTATCGCAGTCAAGGAGAATGGGAATACAAAGAAGGCTTCAAATGGGAGCCGTACACAATTGGGGCTTGCTCCGTGTGGTTTGGTGAATGGGGACCAGAATGAAAGTCAATTTGGGTTGCGGGAAAGACATTAAAAAGAACTGGGTTAACTGCGATCAGCATCCCCTAGAGGGCGTAAACGTCGTAATGAACCTTGACGAGTTCCCATGGCCGTTCGAAGACTCGTCCGTTGACGAAATCTTTGCTTCCCACGTATTCGAACATGTTGGCAAACCAATTGAGTTCGTTTTGGAGTGTTGGAGAATCCTGAAAAAGGGGGGTAAGGCAACCATTGTTTGTCCTCACTGGACTTCAGAAAACGCCTTTACCGATCCGACACACGTTAGATTCGTGACAGATCGCACCTTTGATTACTGGTGTGAAGGAGAAATGTTGAACGGGCCTTTGGGGGCACAGTTCCTAGGCGACACATTTAAATTCAGAAAACAAAATGTTCGTCGCAACGGAGGCGACATCATCTTTTTCCTCAGGAAAATTTGAAATGAAGATTCACGCTCTTGCTTCCTTCAAACACTACATCGACCATATAGCCCCAATCTGGCGTTCGCTTGATCCTGACCTCACGGGAAATTTCGTAGTTAACAATTTGGCGATGAGCAGGTACGCGGAATCCCTAGGGATCTACGCCCAACCCATGAAGCAGGCAGGTCGCCTCAACTTTGCCCTCAGGACACAAGACCCAATTTTGGTTGCTGGTTATACCGACCTTCAAAAGGTCCACAAGCGCCCCATCGTTTTTATCGAACACGGGGCGGGACAAACATACATTAGGAATGATGGCAGCATCCACGGCGGATACTCGGGTGGAGTCAACAGGGACAAGATTGGCTTCTACGTTTGCCCCAACGAAACGGTCTTGCAACGCAACTTGAAGGCTTATCCTGATGCACAAGGCATCGCTGTTGGAAGTCCCCGCTTAGATGATCTGTCTTTCGAACGAAAACTGGCAGCGCCTAGAAACGAACTAAACATAGGCATTGCTTTCCACTGGGATTGCAACATCGCTCCAGAGGCAGGCTCAGCGTTCTCCGACTTCTATTACAAGATTCCAGAATTTGTGAAATACGCCCAGACATGCGGAATGAACATTGTGGGGCACGGCCATCCTCGTGCATGGTCCTATCTTTACGGTTGGTGGAAGGACCAAAAAGTCAGAACTGAATCTGACTGGTTGAAGGTGAGTTCAGAAATCGATTTGCTTATCATCGACAACAGTTCCATTCTTTTTGAAGCGGCGGCATTGGACATTCCGGTTGTTTTGATGGAATCAAGCAAGTGGCGTAAGAACGTTCATCACGGACTGAGATTCTGGGATTACGCAGATATAGGGCCGTCAGTCACCAAAGACGACGATCTTGGCGAAGCGATATCTGAAGCGTTCCACAAAAAATACGCAAAACGCAGAAAAGAAGCCTCGTCTGCCGTGTATGCATGTCCGCCAATGCTGGATAGAATGTACCAATACTCATCCACTCAGGATAGGTTGTCCTCGCGCAGAGCCGCTGCCGAGATCATTCATTGGTGTCAGAAAGGAAAACGTTAGTGGGAAACTGCGGGCAGATGAAGGGATACAACTCAGGTTGCCGTTGCGAAGAATGCACAGAAGCAAACCGTGTATACATGAGGGCCTACAGGGAACGTCAAAGAAAAGACTTTGACAAGGCTGTTATCAACTTTGAGAGTATCGACGAAGGAGATACTTCTTGGGTTAAGTTTGCGGCTTGCCAAAAAGAGGATACAGAAACCTTTTTCCCTCAACGGGGAGATTGGAAAATGGTCCAAAAAGCATTAGACATTTGTAAAACCTGCACAGTTGTCGATGATTGTTTGGCTTATGCTCTTCGAACAGATCAGACGGTAGGTGTGTGGGGAGGAAAATCAGGAAGGGAACGTAGGGCCATGTCAGTTCTTATGAGGGAAACAGCATGAACTTGAACGATGATAGATCCTTGATGAGGGCTGCCTATTTGCAGGCTGCGACATCCCCAGACGTATCCACTCAAAATGGTGCTGTTCTAGTCGCTTGGGACGGAAGTGTTGTTTTTGGATGCAACAGTCTCCCCATGGGCGTTAGCCCAACGGAAGCACGATTGCAGGGAAGCGCCAAATACGACTGGACTGTTCACGCAGAACACGCCGTTCTTCTTCACGCGGCATCGCAAGGGGTTTCCACATTTGGGGCAACCGTATACGCCCCTTGGTTTGCCTGTGTTCGATGCGCTGTTTCCATGATCCATTCTGGAGTAACACGCGTTGTGGGACACGCCTCTTACCATCATGCAGCAGCATCACTCAATTCAAAATGGAACGATTCCATCGAAATGGGAATTGACGCGCTGCAAGAAGCGGGAGTGGTGACCGAGTGGCTAGAAGGTCCCATCGAATACGCCCCACCTGTTCTTGTGGCAGGACGACTCTTTGATCCATGTCTGTAGGAGAAATGAATCAAAACGGCGAAGAAATGCGCAGGCTTTCATCCTTAATCGATGACGCCCTTGAAGAATTGAAACGGTTTGCTGTAGATCTGGCAGAATCAGAAAACCGTTATCGGCACAGCAGAAGCAAAGCATGGGGAATGGTTTCCAAAACCACCGATGACGGTGTGAAAAGGCTTGCAGCAGAAATAGAAGCCGAGGTTGACGAACTGACAGCAGATCTCAGATTCGCACGAGATCGTGCAGATTACCTTAGGCAAGTTGCTCTAGAGGCGGTTCGATCACGCAGGCAGCAATTGTCGGCTTGGCAGTCGTGGGTCGCCGCCGAACGCGCAGAAGCAGAGTTTGTGAGAACGTCCCCATGAACACTTTTATCATCGACGCGCTAGCCGTTTACAGGCTTACCAGACTGGCGACAAGAGACACCATCACAGAGCAAATCAGAGAAGTAATCGCCAGCGAATTAGACACGGCGCAAACATCTGGTTTAATAAGCAAAAACACCAGAGAAAAAATTGATTACCTTATGTCCTGCGATTGGTGCATGTCCATTTGGATCGCAGCAGTAGTAGTGGCATTAAAAAAATACGTGCCTGACGTGTGGAATAACCTAAGGTACGTTTTGGCAACGTCAGCAGTAACAGGTTTGATTGCGAGCAACGAATAATGCCCGGACCAAGACCAACAGCACCACTAGGAACAGTAAGTAGTTACAAGAGGGCCATCAGAAACGGCCTTCAACCAACCCCAGCCTGCAAAGCGGCATGGGCCGCATATCACAGAGATCTTTACCGCCGCCGCAAAATGCGTGCAACGCTACTCACGCAAGCCAATTCGGTCAGTTCCGAGAGCAGTCGTCAGGCGAGCGATTGAATTTTCAAGATGCCGAACATTGTTCGACTCTTCCAACATATGATTTCTAAGATCCGTGGACAACGAATTCAAATCGTTTTGAATTTCGGTTAACGCTTTTTCAAGGTCGGAAACACGATCAAAAAGTTTCAAAAGAGCGCGAATGCCACCCACCACCATGGAGAACATCGCGGCATAAGTCGCCACGACAAGCGGATGAGACCAAATATCTTCCATGACTATTACCCGGTCTTAACCCACTGCGTATTGCGAATCTTCTGAGCGCCGAACTCTGCGTTAGGGAAATCGCCCCTAAACGGAACACCGGCCGCTTGATACGCCTTAACATCTTCCTGATTCTTCAAACCTGTGCGCCAAGGCCCTGTCCAAAACAGCCAAATAGACCCGTCCTTGGGGTCACGCCACATTTCTACAGGCTTCATCTCATCGTCCTCGGGACTAGGTGGATTTACATTTTCCAGAATACCGCGGATCAACATGTTCTCTAGTTGACCTCGCTGAGGATGCTTTGTCCAAGCATCGCTGCGGTTATACGGCTGGGCATCGCCGTGAGTTGTCATGCCAGCAGCAAATAGTGTTTGTTGTGGTGGAATGAATCTTGCTGCGGCCACTGGGTCGAAACCGTTTCGTTTCCAAAACGCATAGATTTCGTTTGCGGCGCGCTTAATCGCTGCTTGTGTCCAAGCGTTAGCAACGTCAAGATCGGTGCTTTTGCAAGCAAGGGAAATACCCCAAGTGCGACTATTGAAATCCTTTACCTCACAATGAAACGCCGTGTAAGTATCCGGCATCAAAGCAACTGTCGAATCGGAGTCAACGATCACATGGTACGAGCCGTGTTCGGTGCGTCGGGCGATGTAAGCGGCAACGTTTTCTGCCCCGGTGTCAGGCCCCACGTTGTCCATAATGGATTCGGTGGTGTGAACTAGAACTCCACCTGTCATGGGGTTGATGCGTGAGGGGTGGAATTGTTGGATCGCCGGTGGATGATCAAGGAGATAATACTGCATCTGACAATTCTACCGTTGGACCAGCATCCGTGATTACCGCTTCAAACCATCCGGTATATGAAACATCTGCAGTGGGATACAGGTATACGTCTAGGGTTTCAAAACTTGTTTCTTCCGGCTCAAGAATTCGGAAAGAGGTCACCGTCGCAAAACTTGTAGGACCACCGGGGCTGATGCCAACAAAAAAATCTTCACTTCCGGGCAATATAAGCCCTTCGGCATTTTCATTGTAAATAGCACCATATACCCATGAAGGATCAGCAGGAGATCCAGCAACAAGTGTCAAAGTGAAATCAATTCGATAAAGACGACCAAAGCAAAAAGTTGCGCTCAATTGTGCTTGCGATGTCAAGTCCTCTGCCTCAAAGGGATTTTCTTCACCGTATACTCTGCGCGTTCTTGCAATGATTTGACCAGCGTCAGCAAAGCGGGCAATTGTTCCGATGATATAAATTCCTCGTGGTGGATCGAACAGGACCATTACTCGGTCCCCTTCGCTCAAATCGGCAAAAAGCATGGATGCCTCAACAGAACTATTCTCAGGGTCGCCGTCCATTAGCAATGTCGCCGTTCTGCGATTTTCTGCGACGGTCACAATTGTCCCCGGCAAAACTGAAGTCGTGCTTGCCGGTCGCGCTTCTATCGACTGCACCAACAGTCGAACGTCATCCACATTCATTATTAAATCCTTAATTCAGAAGCAACGCGATGCGACATAACGCCGCCAATTGTCATATCGAAATCCCATGACATTTCTCTATAAATGACATTGTTCACAGAAACCAAATCAAAACAATCGTGATTTGGGTTTGGAACTGCCCCAAAGGAAATCGTCTGATATCCAGCAACCGCTGTATTGGCAATCAATTGAACTAGGCGTTGAGCCTGTGCAACGCTTTCAATACCTTGTTCTCGGATGATTTGAGCAATTCTGCGGCCATTGCGTTTAAACAAACTATTGGGAGCATTTACCGGAATTTCTGCAGTGGCGATAATTGGGGCATCTGTCGCCCCCGATCCAACAACAACAAAAACATTTGGCGCATCCAAATAATCTGAATCTTCTACACGAGTGTCGTAAAGAATATTTGTTGAATCGTAAAAAGCGGCGGGTTGTGCATCATCTGGAAGTAGTGGCCTCAGTTGCAAAATACCGTTTCTGTCGAAATGGGGAGGAAGGAACCCCGCCAAAGAACAGAAGCCGTTCAAAGCCGTTGCAAAAGTTGTTCCAACTTGATAGGCAACGGGTTCACCGAATATTTCGCCGGTCGGTTCAATCATTCTGCGCTCAATACCAGCAGCATCACAAACACGCTCTAAGGCATCGGAAACTGATTCTGCGCTGCGACCAGAAAGATTGTAAGGAGAGGGAGTGGCCAAAAACGATCCTCCGTCCACCAGATATGGTTCAACCGGTGCCCTCAAATTGTTTGCTAGGTATCGTGCGGGGTCGGAGGCAATGGAAAACATTCCCAGACGCAAAGAAGTTCCATCAGAACGACGAAAAATTGGTACAAGCCAATCATTCAATTTATCTAATTGATTCCAATCAGAAATTTCAAATTGAGTTCCGCGAACAACTCTCTGAATAGTTGCGTTAGCGTCCCAAGACAGTGTTCCACCACTACCCAAAATTGTTCCAATTAAAGCACCGGAACTGTCAGCGACGGCCCATTCAACAGCGAAAGCAGTCATGATGACGGTACAAACGGGGCCGGAGGCTCAGGCGGAGAAACAGCGGGAGCCAAAAGGGAAAGTAGTTCAAGGGAAATAAGTGTTCCGTCGCCAGAATCAAATACAGGCACCGGATAAGGCGTTCGTGTGAGTTCCTTGATCGTCGTTTGAATCCGATATTGACTTCCGGGTTCGGTATCTACGCCTGTAGGTGTTTGAATGCTGGCAAACCAACGATTTCCGTTGTTGTCAGTTACGCACACATACGCCAAACGCAAAAGATCATCAATAAGGTCGGCAACGATTCTTTTATTACCCGTTAGGAACAAAAGTCTGTCAAATACTCTACGTCCCAAATTGTCCAACGTAGAACTTTCTACTGTTCCTCCAGCGGCACCCGCGGCAGCCAGAAGGAAATCGACGGAGAATTCGTCCAATCGATCAGTCAAACCTCTTGCTTCAACTGATCCGTCTGTTCCTTCAAATTCGTAATAGGACACGGTTTCCAAGAAGTTATAAGAACGAACACCTACATCATCAAACCACACATTAAAAATTGGAAGTTGATTGGTTGAAAGGAAATAACCGCATCTTCCATCAACGGGGATTGAAACTTCGACCTCGTTAGACCAAGCAGAATTGAAATCTATATCGCTGACCAAACGAATGCGATATGTGTTCAAAGAATCGCCTAGCGCTCCGCGGTTGGCTTCATAATCCATGATGCTGTACGTTTCGGCCGTGCCATCAACATACGCGTAATAGATGGTCTGCCAATCACTGTCCCAAGTCGAATCAACAACAGTTGTTTTACGTTGAATCTCGTAATATCCAAGACCCGAACAGGCATCGGGGCTTACTTGCCCATCCCAACTCAATAGAACAGATGGACCGTAAACGCCAGTGTCGAAATCAACATAAGTTGCTGTGAAACCTGACGGCGTTTCCGGCGTGGCACCAATAACCACTGAAACATCAGCATCTTCTCGAACAATCCACGGATCCTGCGGAAGTGTTTCGGTCGGGTCACCACCAGAGGCGCAATCAATAATTCCGCCAAAAGTTGTGTATTCCATTTCGGTGGACGTTGGGGAGACAACATCCTGCCGCGTAACGCCAGTATTCAACGTTAAAACCTGCCAACCGTTCGATCCACCCCCATACACGACAAACATGATGGTGTGTTGAGTTTCGCTTTCATTCCACCCGTCTTGCGTCAATGGCAAATCAAATTTCTGCCAAGTTCCGGGGTATTCCAAATCGTTCGGTCGGATAATTGTTGAAGTTGCTTCTAGCGTGTAAGAGGAATCAACAACGTAAACAACCATGAAACTATCCGGCTGAGATTCATTGCTTGATTTGGCCCAAAACCTGATTCGATAATCAACGTCTGAATCTGCGGTGAAGGAAACCGTTTGCCACAATTGAGGGCGATCCGGATCACGCACAACGCCAAGTTCGCCGTCACCATCAGTTATATATGCATAAGGCTGGCTGTCCGTCAAAAAATAACCAGAAACACCGTCATCAAAAAGAACTGTTGGCGCGTAATTTATTTCAGTTCCAACATTGCGAGGAATATCATGCAAAAATTCTGGCACAGTTTCATAAATGCCATTTTGCGTTCCTTGGCCGCCGCCCAAAGCCCGCACAGATAATCCTTGTGTGGACAAAGCGGGACGGCGATCAACCGTTTGTTGCTGGTAAATGCGCTGATTGAACAAATACTTTTCATTGCCAGTAGCCGTCCAAGAACCACCGGCAATTGTTTCAACAGACCATTCGTTCCAACCGAAAACTTGTTGAGGCGAAACACGAATGGCTTCTGCAACACGCGTTTCGGTTACATGCTCAACGTCTGCCCATGCCTCATAAATTGCCCCCCCTGTTACTTTCCTTATTTCTACCCCGTTCGCACCACCCGGACGGGACATAAGCCACATAACAGCATTGTCCTGAATCGTGCTGTTGAAATCTTCCAATTCAGAAGTCGTCCACGAACGACCCGTAATTGGGTTTTGATACCAAGTGTAAGAAACAACCTGCGGAGTAATTGGCATAATTTGTGCTTGACCCAACACAATTTGCCCATTCATAGAAATCGCTGGACGGATCCTATATGGAACGTCCCATTCCCCGCCGATGGCACCCGGATCAATATAACGCTGACACAAGCACGCTACCGTCAAACCAATAATACGGTCTGTTCCAACATTTGATTCCAAATCGTCAACGTGGAATGCCCACTGAGAATAAAGCGAATCGTAAGAGCGGTCTGGGGAAGGATCGGGAATAGTTTTGAACCACGGAACGAGTCCTAAAAATTGCCGATTGATTACCGGGACGGGATTTACAAAAACCGGACCAACAGTATTCACATAGCCCTGATAAATGCCGGATACCGAAGGATCGCCCAAAAGTTCGTACCATGACAATGCCGAAGGGCTGTAATCATCCATGCGTTGCTGATCGACAGACTCGACACGGCTTGGCGTCGGATACCAAGCAGCGCCTACTGGGCGGATGAAAAGCGAAGTGTCTGCGTCGGCACTGTATTGATATCTGTCAACTGTCCGATTCACCGGAGAAATATTTGCAACATCATAAATGTCAATAACGTCATAGGCATTAGGAACAGCGACCGAAGAAAAATTCCACATATTCTCAACAGTTAGTGTCGTACTGGCCTGCCATGTCCAAGAATATGAAGCCTCACCAACGCCGCCAACTGGACGATCAACCTCACGCAAAGGTGCCCATTCCAAACCAAAAGCACAATCGGTGTCAGCGTTCGGGTTCCAACTCATGCCATTCTCGCTTCCAACTGCAACACACGACGCAACTCAACAGCAGCCGCACGACCAATCTGCGCGCCCATAGCAGGATCAGCGTTGCCATTGATCGTCACAGGAACATTAACAGAAATGCTGGTATTCCCACCAGAGGCAAGAGGAACAGAATTGACTCGCTGCATCAAAGAACTCGCAGCACCAAACGCGGCTGGCGTCCCAGTTTCCAAACCGCGAGTCAAACCAGATACCAGATCCTTACCGATATTCTCCCAAACCCTAGAAGGCGAATCGGACTGCGCTTCGTCACGAGCCTTTTGTTCAGCACCAGCAATAATCTCGGCGGCGATCTGACCGACCTCTCCAGCACCGTCCCTCAGCCCACGCTTCAAACCTTCGATCAAAGCGTCACCCAAATACCAGCCGGTCATATCTGCTTCGTCGCTGTAATTCTCAACAACGAAAGTGAACGCATTGACAACCTCATCACCAATAACAGTTCTGGAATTGAAGACGCCTCGCCCTATGCCAGTTGCAATAATGAATCCAACGTAAGCGGGAGCAAAAATTAGATTTGACGCCAAGAAAAGAAGAGCAGAGTTAATGGTCTGCAACATGTCATCTTGGGCATCGGTGATTTCCAGATTGAAAGTATTGACAAATCGTTGACCAAGCAATCCACCTTGCAACCCCGAATTGGGAAGAGCGGAACTTCCAATCACAGAAAGTTGGAAAATCAAGTTAGCGGCAACATTTGTTGCCCCAGAAGTGATAGCCCCGTTAATGGCAGCCAAAAGGGCTGTAGCGGCTTCCGTGCCTGCCTGAGGAGCAGCACCCGCGACTCCGCCAGTAATGCCCTTCGCCCATTCCTGACCTGCCTCAGTTACACCACCAGCAATTGCACCAGTCGCATTAGTTGTCCACGCATTACCAGCGTCCGTTGCGCCAGTAGCAACGCCATCAACAATTGCAGGAAGGGTCGTTTCTACTTCTTGAAGAGCGGCAGCCAAATCTTCCCGAGTGATAGAACCAAAAGGTGCTTTATCCCTAAGAATTTGGGCGAGGGCTTCATAATTACCGGCGTACAAACCTCTCTGTTGAAGGAAAGAAATTTTTGCTGCGACCTCAGCCTCAACTCTGGCGGCAGCCTCCAACAAAAGCATCTGCCTCAAATGTGCATCCAAGGCTGCTTCATCTCCACCGTAAGCATTCAACAAGATCGCTGTACGTTCAGCACCGACCTGCGTAGCAACAGTCAAAATGCCAGTTTTGTTTTCCTGTGCCAAACGGACAAGCGTTGTTGACCAGTTGCGGGTATCTTCCAGATTCTTTTCAAGATCGGCGGCAATCTGATCGAAAGAGCCTCCCTCTTCCTGCCCAAGATTTTGAAATGCTTCAGTAACAGACGGAACGTTATTCAAAACTGTGGAAGTGAAGTCTTCAATGGCGGCAGTTACTTCTTCAATAGTTTTCTTAGCCTGCTCTTCTGTCAAACTTGAATTAAGAAGTGCTTCAGCAAAATTGTCTTGAGTTGTAATCCCCAAAGCAACTTCAAGACTTAATTCTTTTTGTGCTTCCGCCAACGCCCTCAAATCGGCTGCGGCTTTACCGCTTTGAATGTCAGCCTTTTTTTGAATCTCTTCCTGTCTTGCTACTTCATCATTGGCGAGTCGCAACAAGTACGTGTAATCAATGATCCCATCGTTACTGCTAGCCCTTGCAATCGCTTGTTGTTTCCATTCTTCCGACAACTTGCCAGAAGCAGCAATCTGCTCGTATTGCAATTGAACGCTCTTTTGAGCGTTTTGACTTTGACGCTCCAATTCGTCGGCAACCAAATTGGCGGCACCTGCCGTGTTTCTGTTATTGAACGCATACAACAACGTTGCCTCGTCCAAATTTTTGATTGCGTCAGCAGTAAGAGCGATTCTTTCTCCACCAACAGTGAAATAACCCCAATCTTGCGTATCCAGCATTGCTGTTTGAATCATGTATTGGCGGATGCCCTCAGTCCCCTGAGTAACAAACCTAGAAAAATCGTCAATGGTTACACCGACTTCACCGAGGGAACGCACAAGATCTTCATTATTCAAAACTTGATTCACGCGCACATAATCTTCAAGTTTCGAAATAAGAAGATCTACGGACATCGCTGTATCAGAAGCGACTCCAGAACCTTCTTCCAATTGTTGATTGAAATCTTTAAAACCTTCGACACTTTGATTGACATATCCAGAAAGTGTTGCGATTGCTGCACCAGCAATACCTATAACTGTCAACCATCCCTTCAAACCCTTTCCGGGTGCAAGAAGGGTCGTTAAAACACCATCAAGAAGTTTAAAGCCTCTATAGACTGCAAAAATGGCAATGAGCCAAGGGCCGATCATGTTGTCTGCGATGCCCCCGATTAGAGAGGCGATGACCGCAAGGGAGTCGGCAAAACCAATTGTTAGGAAACCTGCTAGTTCTGCAAGAACGTTCAAAGTGGGCGTTGCGGCCTCCAACAACTGCACCAAGGCATAACCGAATGCTTCAAAAGCGGGATTTGTCTCGTCAATGATCTTTGCAACAATGTCAGTGAACGTTGTAAGAATTGGTAAAAATGCCGCCACAACATTCTCTGCCAAAGGAACGACTTGTTGCGCAAAATCTCCGAATGCTGTGGTGAGTGATAGTGCAATGGGAAAAAGTTCTCTAATCAGTTCCAGTACTGGAGCAACAATCGGTGCGCCCAGTTCTTCCGTTAAGTTTGCGAAGATTTGACGGAGATTAGCGAGAGCGATAACTGGGTTGTCAAGGGCCGCATCAATATTTGTTTCGATAGAACTGCCCAATTGCTGAACCGCAAGATCTGCACCAGCAGCAGCCAATTCGAACTGATTGAAAGTATCAGTTGTGGCTTTGCCAGTCATCTGTGCAGCCCTCAACTTGATTTCTGTTGAAGTCAACGCAATGCCAGTACCCGCCAAAGCGCGACCACCGCGAGCAAAACCAGTGGACAGACGATTAGCGATGTCAGCCAATTCCCCCGCATTAGGATTCAAAGATCGGATATTTGCTGCGACGGCAAAAAGATTGCTATTCGCTTCAGCAATATCCTGTGCTGCTGCACCAGAAGACTTGCCCAACATTGCGAAACGTTGAGCGGCAAGCAAAGCGGCTTCATCATCAGAACCTAAATTCTCGGCCAATTGCTCCAACTGGATATTCAAACCAGCAGCATCAATATTGGCGATAGCGGGAGCAAGACTGCCCAAAGACCGTTGAAACCCAATAGCAACAGATTCAGACTCAACGGCGGCAGCGAAGAAAGCGGAGATCGCCGCGAACGCCGCTGTGCCAGCAGCAGCAGCACCTTTCAAACCAAAAGCAAGACCAGTAGCAACAACAGTGGTCGCACTAATCTCCTCTTTCGCTTTTTTAGCGTTTTCAGCAGTATCTCCCAAACTTTTGCTGATCGCCGCGCTTTCCGCAGATTCGCGCCCTCCAAAAACGGGTTCAGTTCCCCCTTGCACTTGTTCAGCGAAAGCCGAATACTCTTCCTTAACCAAAGAAAGATCGGCTGTCGGAGTGACAGTGAAATCCTCTTCTTCTAAAGCAGCCTTCACCTCGTCGGCGGGTTGAGTCGGATTCACGGACTCCAAGAAAATGTTGGCGATAAGTTCATCGCCACTAGCACCCTGAATTCCCTCTGAAACCGCTTCCCCTAAAGCAGACGCATCACCATCAATAGGAATCTGAATAGGATCAGGAGTAACAGAATCCAAAGAATCCTGAGTGCCTTCACGCACAGCGTCAGCATCAACATCGGTGAAAGTAAGAGAAGTTTCTTGCTCATCACCAATAGCAGCCTGAACAAGATCGCCACCCTCAACTTCAGTGAAAGCAGCCTCAATCGGCAACGCAACAGGATTCGCGGAGATCGCTTTAAGCGCATCATCCATCGCCACAAAAAACGTAGTGGCGGCATCAGTAAGGCTTTTAGCCACCTGATCAATAGCGGCTAACGCATCCTCAATACGTAGAGAGAGTTCTTCTTCAATTGCCACGTAGATGCCTAGTCAGATTAGCCGTTTCTAACGGACTCATGGGTCTAACCTCAGGAGGAGGCCCTTCCCCCTTGGAAGCAGCAACCCTCTGAGCAAGAATGTCTTGCCCATATTTTACATTAGGGGTTAGACCCTCTGGAGTGTCTGACTGCTCATATTCCCTCTCCAAACGGGAATATTCTGTGTGCCATTCTTCCAAATCCTTGGTTGCTTCCCCCAAAGACGAGGCAACAACCCACAGTTCCATGTCGTCCACCTGTACAGGTGTCCAACCAAAATTAACTGCGCAGCGGCGATATAAAAGAGCAAACCATTCGAACCATTCACCCCTCAAAAGGGTTTCAGGAGGGGCAGGCAGCCCAAAAAACTCTGGAGGGTGCCGCTCTACTACCCCCCAGAGGCCCAAGGGACCTCGCGCCAATGATTCTGAATCTTGACCATAAGGTCGGTGTTCATCATCCACGTGGGGAAATCATCCAGATCTGAAGGGGCGGGAAGATTGTCTTCGTCCCTCAAACCATCAATAACGTCTGACCACCACTGCAACGTAGCAGAAACAACAGAATCAATATCCAAATCAGAAGTCTCAGGAGACGAATCCCTCTGCTCCCGAGCGATATCAAGGAGCATCTGATTGAACTTCTTCAACTGACCAATCGTGGGGCGATTAAGGATGCGCTCAGCACCCCCAAACACCAACTTGACGCGACCATCATCAAGAAAATCGCAAACATCGGACTTGCGCTTTGCAGCCATCAATATCTCCTAAAAAGGCTCTTCGTCAACGAACTTCGGCTTACGAGCAGGGATGGAAACCTCACCCTGAACAATAGGATCCCACTTCAAAGAAGGACCAACCTCATCAGCAACAATCTCAATCTTGCTGCGCTTCTGGCCATCCTTTTCCCATGAAGACTGCTTCAAAGTGCCAGAAACAATAACACGCTGACCCTTAGTAACAGAATCCCCAATGTTTTCTGCAAGACGCCCAAAAGCAGTCACATCAAAAAACGAGGTATCGCCGTTCTCCCAAGAACCGTCAGCGGCCTTCCTGCGAGCCGTAACAGCCACAGAAAAAGAAGCAACAGCCATCTCGGACGCAGTGAAACGCATCTCGGGTTCGCGCGTGCAGTTGCCAACAATAACAACAGATGTATCGCTCATTTTTACCTTTCAATCAAAGGAAGGAATAACGCCATTCAGGCCAACAGTCACCGGCATGCGCCAGCCTGCCATACCCCCCAAAGGACCCAAGGTGCGAACTTCTTGATATTGAACCAGTTCGCAACCAACGACCCTAGAAAGGTTCTCCTGAATGCCGTTCACGAGGCACCAAGCATCGATGTGAAGCATTTTAACAGCATCCTGAATGGTTTCAAGGGATGGTGGGATATGCGTTCCAATCGGCCAGCAACGCCAAATATCAATAAAGAAAGTCACAACCAATTGGGTTTGACCTGCGTCATTGCGGCCAACCTGCCTTGTTTGAATCACATCATGCCAAAGCGAAAGAACCCCGCCATCGCAGAACTCCACAACTGGTTGACCATGATGCACATAACGCACATCAGGAAGATCAATCCCAGTTCTCGTTGGATCCAAAGCATCTTCCGCCAAAACAAGAAGATCTTCAGCCAAACGCCACAAATAGTCTGGAGCCATAAAAGGATTCTACCTAAAAATGCCGTCTCTGGATTGCTCTAGAGCATCAGCCCATGCTTTGTCAGTAACATTATTCGACCACCAACCCAAATTTTTGCTGAATCCAGTGCCCGGGTGAATGACAAAAGGTTCACGACGAATCTTTCCCTTTCTATCAACAAACAAAAGGTATTCTTCCCCGGGTTCAAAAGTTTTTTCTGCGGTCCACTGCCCCTTTTTATTTCTCACCGTAGAACCCCTACCTCGGCGATCCCTTGTGGTGCTGCCAGCAGAAATGCGATAGAAAGAATCCGTGGCTTTATCGCTCCACAAAGCCTGAGGAGCAGAAAAACCTAACTTTGAACGAACCACACCATCAGAATCGAGATATGGGGAAACCGCAACCATGGTTTCATTCAATTTAGGGAAACGACGAGGGCGATCCAATGGATCCTCCTTGCCGCTGGGAACAGCCTCCTCAACATTTTTGCGAATGATCGCAAAAGCCTCCGTCGCCCTATTTAAAGCGGCGCGCTCCAAAAGACGTTTAGCGTCCTCAACCTTTGCCACAGAACCGATTCACCCCACGCAACGGATACGCGTAATAATCAA
>Ga0164293_10000598_pt1 | contig 29020 bp, 38 predicted proteins | sample GEODES118metaG_FD_111487 | JGI IMG/M metagenome (GOLD analysis project Ga0164293, IMG submission 111487) | Eutrophic lake water microbial communities from Lake Mendota, Wisconsin, USA - GEODES118 metaG | ecosystem: Environmental > Aquatic > Freshwater > Lake | place: USA: Lake Mendota...
AAGACGATCGAGGCGATGAACGTCTGCGGGTACAACATCCCGATCCAGAACCAGTGGTACGAGTTCCAGACCGACGAGCGCGCTCCGCGCACCGGTTGCGGTCGTGAGGGCTGCGAGCAGGACCAGCTGCTGGATCGCGGCATGGTGACCCAGTTCCGGGATTCGGTGGGAAACTGCAAGTTCCGGGTGTACCCGTCTCTGACTGCCGATGCTGGCAAGCGGATCCTGCTTCAGGGCATCGACCCCGCTACCAACGAGCCGATCCGGACGCTGGACCCGGTAAGCGGCGAGTACGTCTGGGGCGAGTACGTCACGCTGCCGAATCCCGCTGTCACGCCGTTCGTTGAGACCTCAAACCTCTTCAAGCAGCCGGGCCTGAACGGCGCCCAGAAGCCGCTCACTCAGGGCCGCATCACGATCGTGGCATACAACCCCACCACGACGCTTTCCACTCAGGTGGCCGTCTGGGGCCCGAGTGAGGAAAACCCCGAGTATCGTCGCACCTACCTGATCAATATGCCCGAGGTCTGCGGCGGCACGGCCGGCTGCAACTCGAGTCAGGACAACTGCTGCATCGACCACGGCGACGGCTGCGTCCCGCCCGAGGAGAACTGCACGAACACGGTCATCGAAGCCATCGTGCGCCTGGAGTTCATCCCGGCCGTCGTGGATTCGGACTGGCTGTTCATCGGCAACCTTCAGGCCATCAAGCACATGATGAAGGCCATCCAGAAAGAGGACCGGAACCAGTACACGGAAGCCGAGCGCGAGATCCAGTTGGCTCTCCGGTCCCTCCGCAATGAGCTTGAGGCGTACAGCCCGAATGAGCGCAGCGTGATCAACGTGCAGCCGTTCGGGTCTGCCAAGATTCAATATCGGTTCGGAGGATTCATCTGATGGAGGTCGAGAAGCCCATCACCTGGTTGGAGTTCCTGACCGACAACGACATCTCGCTCGATGAGCGGATTGATCGGTGGGAGGCATTCGTCGCCGACAAGCCGCAGCAGGAGTGCCCGCTGAAGCACACGTTCCCGGAAGGGATGTACGTGCGGGAAATCTTCATGCCTGCTGGCTCGATCGTCACCAGCCGCATCCACAAGTTCGACAACCCGTTCTTCATCACCAAGGGCCGCGTCACGGTCGTGAGTGAGAACGAGGGCCTGGTGACCTACACGGCGCCGTACTCGGGCATCACGCTGCCGCAGACCCGCCGGGTTCTACTGATCCATGAGGACACGATCTGGATCACGGTTCACCTGAATCCAGAGAACAAGACGAACCACGAAGAGCTTCTCAACGACCTCACCTATGTGAGGGACAACAAATACTTACCATGTCATTCGTAGGAACAGCCATTGGAATTGGGGCCGCTGGTGTCATCACCTCCGGCGTCGGAATGGGCCTTCAGGCTTCATCCGCGAGCGCCGCACGAAAGCAGGCTCGCCAAGCCGCCGAGACGCCAGGACTGGACATTCCAGCTGTCGTTGGCGAAGCCGAGCAGCTGGCACCGCGCACACGGGCGCTCGAGCAGCAACGCACCGCAGCCACGCGGGAGCAACTGCTTGAAAACCTCGGCATTTCGATCCCGGGGTATGAGCAGGCGCAGGCGGCGAGAGCGCAGAATGCGATGGCGCTTCTTCGTGGTGAACTCCCACCTGACGTTGTCAGTCAGATCCAACGCAAGAGCGCAGCCAAGGCGCTCGAAGGCGGGTTTGCTGGCAGCAAGGCGGCCCAGGGACTCACCGCTCGCGACATCGGCAGGACCACGCTGCAAGCGCAGCAGGAAGGCGCCCGCCTGTTCTCGGACATTCTCGGGACCACCCCGATGGCGCCGCTGGCAAACTTCGAGTTCACGCCGCAGCAGCTGGCTCAGTTGCGCGAAAACGAGCGCATCGCACGTATGAACGCGCTGGCTGGTGTAGCCAGTATGCCGTCGGCAACCGGGGTTGTTGGTCAGGGCCTTGGATCGTTTGGATCTGGACTGACGAACCTCGGGTTTGCTGCGCTGGGATCCAAGTACGGTGCTGGCGGCGGTGGAGGGGGCGAAAGCAACCTTGTCTCGACTCAACGCAGCATCATGGGAGGTTAATTTATGGCGAACCCATTCTCAGGACTCGAAAATATCGGAGCTTCGTACATGGCGGGTGCCCGCCTTGCCCAGGAGCGTCAACGTCGCGCCGACGAGATCCTGGCGCGTCAGGAAGAAGCGCGCATTCGCCAGCAGTATTACCAGGACGTGATCGCCGAGCGTGAAGCGGCGCGTGCCGATGCGCGGAAAGCACGGTTCGAGCGTGCTGCCGGTCAGTTCGGTCAGGATGTGGTTCTCGGTCCAGACGGCGAGATCGATTACGCTGCGTCTGCCAAGGCCGCTCAGGGCCGCCAGCAGACCGGTCGATTCGCCGAAGCTGCTGGTATGCTGGCAGGCGAAGGTGAGGCGCCCGGGCCGCTGTCGCCCGATATTCTGGCCTCCCCGGAATTTCTCCGAGGTCGTGCTACCACACTCGGCAAACGCATGGCCGAGCGGCGCGCTACCCAGCGGGCTTTGATGTCTGCCGGCTACGTTCCCACCGGTGAAGAGACTCCGCCTGCGTTCGGTCTTGCTCCGGACCTTCTCACGCAACCTCGAGACACGTCCCAGGATGTGATGGTCGATGGTCAACGGTTCCAGCCGGGACCTTTGGCGCGGATGCGAGCCATGCCGAAAACGACCGCAACCAAACCGACGGTCACTATTACGAGCGAGCTTCCGACTGGTGAGAAGGTCAAGCGCCAGCTGACGGATGAACAGTATCAGGCCGAGATCGCGAAAACCGGAGGCACTGGCCCCAAGGAACCCGGCATCTTCGACGACATTGATGCCGCTGAGAAGCAGTTGCTGACTCTTCAGGACAAAAACGTCGAAGACTTCAACCTTGTCCGAAACAAAGATGGCAATCTTGAGGTCGTTGAGGACACGGCTTTCGCGATCGGTAGAACTCCTGAAGAAATCAGGAAGGACCTTGAATTGGAGCGCAAACGCCGTGCTGAACGCCGTGGTATTCGGACGGGTGCTGCGGCTCCTTCAGCAATTCCTCAAGGCACCAACCGCGTGATCGACTTCCGATCAATTCCAGGTTTGCCTCCGTTGGGCGGCCGATAACACTCAAGACCATGGCGATCGAGATCGATTTCGGACGCGAGCTTGGCCGGCTCGCGTTCCCTGATGACATTACGGACGAGCAGGCCAAGTCCTACGTCCGTGAGAATTACCAGGCGATTCGTCAGGGGCTGCTCGATCGCCGCCGGCAGGAGTTGGCAGCAGAGACTGAGTCCGAGGAGGCTGCTAAGTTTCGGGCGGGGGAGTATGGGAACGTCGAAACAGCGATCAATACGCTGAGTGAGTTTCCGAAAGCCGCACTCAAGGGTGTCGGAGAACAGCTTGGTGGATTCGCGAGGGTCTTTGAGGCTGGTGATCCGTTCACCGAAATACCGCTCGAGGAACAGCAGCGCAACGTAGCCAGAAGCCCGATAACGCAAGCTGGCCAGCAGATCGAACAGTTCGCCGAAGAGACCTATCCTGGGCTTCCCGGCGTTCGTGAGACCATGGCGGCGCAGGTGATGGGTGGCATCGGAAGCACCGCTTCAACGCTTCCAGCTGCGTTGGCTGCTGGTCCTGCCGCGCCATTGACCGCAGGCATCGTCTACGGTCTCCAGTCAGGTGAGGCGGCTGCGAGGGATGCGGATCGCGTGATCACTCAACGCATCGCGGAGGCGTTGGCCAACAATGATGTCGAGACGGCCCGCGATCTTCAAAATCGGCGCGAGCAGATCAAGAGCGCGGCGTTTGCGGCTACTGCCCCGATTGGAACCGTTACAGAAGGTGCGCTTGGCGTGACCGGAAAAGTTGCTGGCCGCCTGAGCCAAGGAAGAATCGGAGGCATTGGATCTCGCTTGGCTGAACGAATGATTCCGAGGTCTGCGGCGGTGGATCGGAAGTTCATCGGCGTAACTGGAGCCGAAAGAATCCGGGGCGCTGTTGAAGGCATGGCGACTGAAGGCGCCCAAGAGTTCATCGAAGAGACCGGCGGCAATGTGGTGGCGGGCGCTGTCTACGACCCTGAACGCGGATGGCTTGATGGATCGGCTGAAGCTGGATTTATCGGTGCTGTCACCGGCGGTTTGCTTGGTGGACTTACTGGGTCCAAGGCTGACGCTCAACTCGCAGCGGCTGTTCGAGAAGCAGCTGGAGCGGATCCGACAAATCCGTTACCTCGGTCAAACGCTACGGTTGCCGGCATCGAAGACACGACGCCGACCGAGGGTTACTCGCTCGAGCCTGAGATCACTGAGGAAGATGTCCTTCGCCGGCAGGCCGAACTCGGCATTCCGTTGCCGGAGGGTGTTCCGCTGCCAGCACCGGCCGCGCCGGCCGCGCCGGCACCGACTCCCGCGCCGGCACCTTCCCCCGCTCCTGCTCCTGCGCCGACTCCCACTGCCGCCCCCGAAGCCGTCTCCCCCGAGACCGGCCTCACCGCCAGCGAGCAGGACGAACTCGACCAGCTGATTGCTGTCGAGGACAGCGGGATGCTGTCGGAAGATCAGGCCGAAACTCTCGAATCTTACCGGCGCCGCCTTGCGATCAAGGCGATGCTGGCAGCCGAAACGACAACCACCCCAGAAAATGCCGTTCAAGAACAAGGCTCAGATGAAGGCGTGCTTCGCCGCGAAGGACCCCAAGTGGGACTGCAAGAAGTGGATCGAGGAGGGCGGCCTGCCGAAGGCCAAGGGGCCCAAGCCGAAGCGCAAGTCCAGCCGCTGACCGTTGAGGAAACGCAGGAGTACAACGCGACCGTCGATGCTCTCGGTGGTGCGCCTGCTTCCGACCTGCTGACTCCGGACGAACTCGATCGGTTCGAGACGCTGGCCAACCGCGTTTCTGAACTGGAGCGTGCTGGCTGGTCGTTCGATGAGCAGACTGGGTGGACCGCTCCTGGGCAGGCACCGGCGGCCGCTCAGGCTCCAGCGGCCCCAGCTGCCGTTACTCCGTCCCCGGTAATTCAGGCCAAACTGGATCCCGACAACGTGGTTCAAGACGCGTTGCAGGCGGCGGGCAATGACCCGGTCAAAGCCGCTGCGATGATCGTTGCCGACCTCGAAAATATCACGGGCCGCGAACTTCGTGCGTCCTACCAGGAGGCGGTCAACCGGTTGCAGAAGATGGTTCAGAAACCGGCACCTGCGCCTGCGCCGACTGAAAAGTCTCGCACTTTCAAACTTGGAAACCGGCCCGCTGGTCCTGGGATGATTGAACGCGACACGACTGCAATCGTTGAGTTCGCAAAATCCAATACGGGTGATGCGAAAGAGCGTGGCGATTTTCAGAAATACTCGGTCAAAGTTGATGGCAAAACCATCAAAGCCAGATCCGAAAAAGCTCTCGAAAAAATCCTGCAATCAATTTCCAGCGGATCGAATGTCCGAGTTTTTCGTAATGCTGGCAAAGGGGTGACATTGGATTTCGATGAGCCAGGACCACTGACTCCCGCTCCCGCTCCTGCTCCCGCCGCCCCCGCACCTGCCCAACCCAGGGCCGAACGAAAGCCCCGTCAGGAATCCCAGCAGCGTCTCGATGCCCGTGAGTTCAACCGCATCGCGATTGATCTGGCGCCCGACCTCAACCTGATCGATGACCCGGCGGTTCTCAGCCCCGTGTTTCAAGGTGGCCTGAAAGACAAAGGCATGATCCAGGCCGACATCGCCCGGCGCCAAGGCATTGCGCTGGTTGTTCGCCGGCTGGTGCAGATGCTTGGTGGTGACCCTCAGAAAACCTCGGAGTCCGATCGTGCTGCGCTCCTGCCGAAGCTGCGCGAATTGGCAGCCCGCACCGAGACCAACCGCAAGCTCCAGGCCTTCGACGCCGCCATCGAGGCCGGAGGCCCTGTCCAGCTGAACAGCGACAGTCTTGCTGTGGGTGACACGATCGTTGTCGGTGGTTCGCCGCTGACCATCACCGCTGTCGATCCCGACACCATGGCTTCGACGGCCGACGGCGGTGCGCGATACGGAGAGATCAACATCCCTGCTGGCATCGACCTGGCCGTGGATCAATACACGCCGGCAGCCGAAGAGGCACCCGCACCCGCCCCTGCCCCGGCTCCCGCTCCGGCCCCGGTCCGCACACCCCGTCTTGGCGCCGGTCAGACTCAGGGCGACCTGATTGCCAGCACCCAGCGCGAGGATCTGCGCCTGGTCGGCGAGGAAGGCATCGACATCGAAGCCCGCCAGGCCCGCGCCAGGGAAGCCGCCCGCCAGGCCGCCCAGGCTCGCGCCGCCCAGCGCAAGGCTCAGACGACCATGCAGCTGGAAGCCGCGCCGCTTCCGACCGTGTCTCAGGGTACACCCGCTCAACAGGCAGCTGGAGTTCAAGCCGCCGCCGAGGCTCAGGGTCGCGAGCTTGGCCCCGAACCCACCGGCAAGCCTCAAACGCTCGCAGAGGCCACGGCCGAGGTCCGCGACGCGATCGGTCAGCTGATCGAGTCCATCACCCCGAAGGCCGGGTTCACGGGCGGCCCGAGCGCCAGCGATTCGTTGAAGCGCCTCCTGCGCGAGATCCCGCCTGCCGTTCTCCAGAGCGCCGCGCTAATTGCCCAGCGTGTGTATCGTGAGACCCGCGACTGGGCCAAGGCCACCCAGGCCGGCATCGAAGAGATTTTCAGCCGAATTAAGGTCGCCGACCTAGAAGACACCCGTGCTGGATTCTCGGAGTTCATCCAAGGCGTGAACGTCCCGGGCAGCGTTCCGGCTACCCCGCCGCAACCCGCCGCCGGCCAGGAGCGCGTTGACTCCCGTGGCTACTTCACGGGCCAGATCAATCCTGAGACGGTCGAGAACTGGCAGACCGAATCCAAGCGCGTGATCGACTCGTTCGGCACTGACATGGAGGCGGCATTTCGATGGGCGGCCACAACCGACATGGGTGCCGATGCCCGGGAGTTTGTCTTCAAGCAGATCATGGAGCGGGTCTTCACCCAGATCGCTCGCGCCAACAACCCGATCGAATTGGCCCGCGCTGAAGACCTGCTTCGCCGAGTTCAATCGACCTGGAAGAGTTCCGGCACCCAGCTGGGTCAGGCGTTCGCCGCACGCGCCGCCGCCATCGACAGCATCTGGTATCTGCACCCGCTGCTGGCATTCCGCGACCTGGTTCGTGAGCGCCAGGCTCAGTTGCCGTTCCCGCAATTCACCTCTGACCAGGTGCGTCAGTGGCTTCAGGCATCCGGCCGCCGGGCCATCGAGGAGCTTCGCCTCCAGATGCAGAACGCCAACAACGCGTTTGGTCGCGAGTTCCGTCGCATCACCAAGGACGTGTTGCGCCGAGAGGATATCAACTGGGCGGACATCCTGACTGCCAGCGACCAGCGCCAGGGATCGATGCAGTATCGGATCCTGGAAGAGATCCTTTCGCAACCCGGCCTCCGCAATCTGCCGCCACGGGGAATCTCGGAGATCGTGAAGCTGTTCTCTGAGGCATGGGGTCGAGAGCAGGAGCGAATCTTCCGCAACGAGTTCCGCAAACAGGTGCCGCTGCCGACAGTGAAGAAGGACGACCGCGAGAAAATCTTCCGGTCGATTCCTCGGATCCTTCGCTACTCCAACATCGCCATGATGAAGGACGGCGTCGAGACACGGCTGCTGTGGGATCAGGCGTTCCGCAACGCGGTCGCCCCTCAGTTCGGTGTGGCTGCGATTGACGGCACTACCGCTCGCAAGCTCACCGCGTTGGCTCAGAAGGCTCAGTCTGCTGCTGGCATCAATCGCGACGAAATCGTTCAGCAAATGTTCCGCCTGATGCAGAAGGAGGGAGGCATCAACTGGAAGGACATCCTCCGCGATTATTGGTATGCTGCGGTTCTGTCTGGAACGAGAACCCAGGTGGACAACGCGCTGAACATTGCGAATGGCGCCCTGAACACCGCCATGTTTGCAGGTATGGCTGGCACCCAAGGCGGCAAAGTTCTGAAGGCGGCTGGCAAAGGATTCTCTGAGGCGATCAAAGACTTCTGGCCGATCCTCTGGAAAGGTGAGTTGTACCGCAGCGTCAGCTTCAATCCGGATGTCCCAGGCAATTCCCTCGAGGGTTTGCAGGAGTCTCGCAACCTGTTCCTGCGCGGCATCTCTCAGCTGAAGTACGTCAGCCGCCTGATGCAGGCGCTGGATCACATGACGGCCCTCATGTCGGACGCCGCATCCAAGGCGTACACGCTGGCCAAGACGGATCCGAAGCTGCTGGAGACCTACCTGCTTCCATCGGCCACCACCGTTGCCGAAGCCCGTGCTCGCGCCATCGCCGAGGGCACACGGCCCGAACTGGTCAATCGCCGGACCCGGGAGATCATCGAGGAAATTTTGCCTGTCGAAGTGCTGCTGACAGCACGCGACATTCGGCAGATGTCCACGTTCACCGAGACACCCCAGGGGTTGGCCGGTGCGATCTATCAAGGCGTGAATGCCGCCGAGCGCCAGCTGCCGGGATTGAAGTTCCTGAGCGGCACCAGCTTCGTGCGGTTCGCATCGAACTACGCGAATGAACTGCTGAACTACTTCGCTCCAGTGGCCCTGTGGCGCTGGTATCAATCGGCACCCGGCCGCCAGGACACCGCACTTGGCCTGAAGTACAGCGAGGCTCGCCGTGATCTGCTGCTCTCGAAACTGGTGCTCGGCACTGCGCTCACTGGATTCGCAGCCGCCCTGTTCCTCGGCGATGACGATGACGAGAAGAAGCGCGCCATCGATATCACTGGGTCGTTCAAGAGCCTGAGCCCGGAGAAGCGCAACCAGCTGCTGGCAGAGGGTCGGCAGCCGTACTCGATCCGCGTTGGCGATACCTACATCTCCTATCGCCAGCTGGGATTCGGCGGCGTTCTCGGCGCCATCGGCGAGTTGCGCGACCAACAGCTGTTCTCGCCAGAGAAGTACAACAAGCAGAACTTCCCCGAGAAGCTCATGGACGGGTTCGTTTCTGGCGCGCTGATCGTTAAGGATTCGTCTGCCATCGCGGCTCTGACCGAGTTCCTCGGATTCGCCAACGCCTACAAGTACGACGTGAGCCAGACCATCGAGAAGGCCACGCCGAAATACCTGGCGCGCCTTGCCGGCTCCGTGATCCCGAACATCATGAAGGAAGCCGACGCCTGGATCGATTCGTCGATCTACCGCGCCGAACCTGGCAATCTCGGCATGGAATACTTCCTTCAGCAGGTGCCGTTCGCCCGACAGAGCATCGGGCCCGGGCCCATCCTGAACGTCCTGGGCGAGCCGGTGCAGGTCGAGCGTTACCCGTACAGCCGCTGGTTGAAGTTCCGCAAGGAGGACAAGGCTTGGAACACGCTGGGCCAGCTTGCCAGCAAGGGCGTCTTCATGCCGACGCCGAACATCACGGTGACCGTGAAGGAGAACGGCGAGCGCCGGCGCATGAATCGCGACGAAGCCTACACCTACCAGAAGGATGTCGGCCAACGATACCGCACCTGGATCGAGCGCAACGGCGACCGACTGCTCAAGATGAAACCCGACGATGCCGCCGATGTAATCGACAAGGCCGCCGATCGGATGCGCGCAGACGCCCGCGAAAAAATCCAGCAAAAGATTCGCCGGTAGTGCTTGACGGTGTACGTCAGTTGCCATACGGTGACTGACGTATGAGCAATCTTGCACTACAGCAAACCACTCCAACGCAATCCCAAGCACTGAGCGCGTTCTCTTCGGAGAGCGCGTTCGTTTCTGTGCAACGCATGGCCAAGGCCCTGGCGTCCAGCACGCTCGTTCCCGACGCGTATCGGGGCGAGGCCAACCTCGGCAACTGCATCATCGCGCTGGAACTCTCGCAGCGCATCGGCGCCTCGGTCATGGCCGTGATGCAGTCGATGGTTCCTATTCACGGCAAGCCCACGTGGTCTGCCGCCTTCCTGATCGCCACCGTCAACAGCTGCGGCCGGTTCTCCCCGATGCGATTCCGCTGGGTCGGTAAGGAGAACACCGACGAGTGGGGCTGCCGCGCCTATGCCGTCGAGCGCGAGGGAAACCTCGAACTGGTCGGCGCCCTGGTGACGATCGCCATGGCCAAGGCCGAAGGCTGGTACACCAAGAACGGTTCCAAGTGGAAGACCATGCCGGAGCAGATGCTTCAGTACCGCGCCGCCGCGTTCTGGACCCGGGCCTATGCTCCCGAGATCGCCCTCGGTATGCACACCGCCGAGGAGATTAACGACACGCCAGAGGCCAATCAGGTCGTGAAGCCTGTCGTCATGGACGTGACTCCGACGCCGCCTGAGCCGAAGCCGCGCCGCACCAAGAAGGAGCCCGAGGCCGAAGCTGTCGTGGTGGAGAAGCCTGCGAATCAGCAGGAGGTCGTCCATGTCGAGCCGGAACCCACTCCTGAGCCCACGCCCACCGCGCAGGAACCCGTGCCAGCGCCTGCTCCTGCGCCTGCACAGGCCGTTCCTGAAGCCACCGTTCCGGAAAAGGTCAACGTCGAAACGGTCGAGGGGACCCTGTTCTCGATCGGCCTTACCTACCAGCAGCTGGTCGCCATGGCCACCGAACTCAGCTGGTGGCCGAACCCCGAGGCATACCCGACCGCCGCTGACCTGCCCGAGGAACTCGCCAACTGGGTGATCCGCAACCGCCGGGGCATCGCTCGCCAGGCGGCGAAGGGAGGTGCCAAGTGAAAATCGTCCACCCCATCAGCGTGGCTCAGTACCGAGCCTACCCCGCGATCAACGTCTCTGCACTCAAGGCATTCAGCCGCTCGCCAGCCCACGCTCTGGCTGGGTTCGAGGAAGAGAAGGAGACCACCGAGGCCATGAACATCGGAAGCCTGCTGGATCACAAGGTCCTAGGCACCGACTACCTTTTCACCACCAGCCCCTACGATGACTTCCGCACCAAGGAAGCCCGTGCATGGCGCGACGAGACCCGCGAGCGCGGCGTGACCGTTTTCAAGCAGGAGGAGATCGAGACCGTCGAGAAGATGGTTGCCAGCATCCGGGCTCACCCGGTCGCCTCGCACCTGCTCTTCAATCAGGCCGGGCGTTCCCAGGTGGGGATCTTCGGCGAGTTCGATGGCTGCGAGCGCAAGGGCCTGATCGATCGGGTGCCGGATACCATGCAGGTTCTGGTCGATCTGAAGAAAACCCGAGATGCCAGCAAGGCGGGTTTCCGCCGGCAGATTGGCCAGTTTCGCTACGACGTGCAGGCCGCGTACTACCGCGATCTGTGGCGTGACATCACCGGCGAGACTCGGGAGTGGCAGTGGGTCTGCGTCGAAGACTTCGAGCCATACGCGGTGGCCGTGTACCAGCTGGATCGGGAATCCTGCGAGGTCGCATCGCGCACCTGGCAGAGTTGGATTCGGCAGTGGATGGTCTGCGAGGACACGGACTCCTGGCCGGGATACAACGGGGACAGCGCGGGAATGATTTCCAGTCCCACGTGGATCCTGAAGAATGAAGGCACCACTGACTTCTGAGCAGATCGCTCGCCTCCTTGGGGGCGTGGCGGTCAAGCCGGTCGCACCTGCGCCACAACCCAAGCGCAAGCGCCGCACGACTGTCACGCCCTCCATGGCGGCTGAGATCCGGAAAACCTACGCCAAGAACTCAACCTACACCTGGGCCGAACTCGGCAAACGATTCGGCCTTTCTAAGAGCGCAGCGCGCTCTGTGATCATCAATGAACGCTCTTCAAATCCGAAACACTGAATCCGTCTCCATCCAGATCGTTCCCGCCGCATTCACGATGCGACAGGACGTGCTGGATGACTCCGCCACTATCATCACCGTCACCACGCCGGTCACCCAGAAGGCTGCCGTCGAGGCCGCCCGCGCAATCGCCAGCCTGCTCAAGGCCGTCGAGACATCGCGCAAGGAAGCCAAGGCGCCCGTGCTGGACCTCGGGCAACGCATCGATGCGACCGCCAAGGAGTTCATCAAGGACGTGCTGGCAGAGGAAGCGCGCCTGAAGCGACTGCTGACCGACTACGAGATCGAGCAACGTCGGCTGGCCATGGAAGCCGAACGCAAGCGCCAGGAGGAAGAACGCAAGCTGCGCGCCGCCGAGGAAGCGCGACTGGCCGAGATCCGCCGTCGCGAAGAAGCCGCACGTCGTGACGCCATGATGGCCGAGACCGAAGCTCAACGCATCGCGGCCGAACGTGCCATGGCTTGTGCCGAGTTCGATCGCGCTGCTGCCGCTGCTGCTCGACCGATCGTTGCTCCGGCGCCGATCCAGCCGGTCAAGACTGCTGGCACGATCGTGCGCGATGAATGGAACTTCGAGGTCACCGACTTGGCCGCATTCGCAGCTGCCCATCCTGAGTTGGTGGAGATCACCGTGAAGCGCGCTGCCGTGTTGCAGAAGATCCGGGCCGGGTGTCGGCAGTTGGCACACACCAGGATCTTCGAGGAAACCAAGGTGGGGGTGCGCGCATGAACCTGCTCAAGGAAGCACCTAACATCGTCAGCAAAGCCATCTCACGCGGCCTGATATCGTACCCGCATGGCACCGAGTTCACCGTCGATGGCCGGCCCAAGCCGAAGCTGTCCGAGATTCGTTACCGCAAGACGCCGCTGGAGCAGTACGCCTGCCTGCGCGCATGGGAGATGTCGCTCAAAGGGATTCCCAAGACGGACATAGCAACATCAATCCGATGCCCGATGGGCCGCATCGACCAGGTGCTGGCACACGGCAAGGAGATTCACAAACGGAGGAATGCGAAATGACACCTGAAGAACGAATGAGTCGGATCAACAGAACGGCCGAGATGTCGGGCCGCAAAACACACCTGCTGTGCAAGTACATCACCCCGACCTCCCGCGCCAAGTTCATGAACACGCTCCACGACATCATCGCCCGAAAACCAGAGACGCCCCGCAACAAGGTGGGCGCCGCGCTGGTGACCGACTTCGACAAGGTCTCCGCTGATCCAACTGACATTGCCGAGGCCGTGCTCGTCACGCTGGGTGAGATTGAGGCGGTGAAGAAAGGGGGGAAGTTGTGAGCCAACCAATCAACGACGGAGGACCGGCGTTTCCGACCATGGACCCTAACGAACACTATCGACTCATGGGCATGACCCTCCGCGACTACTTCGCTGCTGCTGCGTTGAAGGGGATACTGGCTGATGGAGGTGGCGCAAGCTGGGATGATGATGCGAAGAATGCATTCAAAGCAGCCGACGCGATGCTCAAAGCGAGGGGGGACAAATGAGCGACGCCGACCATGCAGCCGAACAGGCTTGGCACGATCACTGTGATGCTGAGTTCCAGGCGGAGTTGGATGCGGCCAACCGCAAGATCGAACTACTCATGTCCGCCAACGCCGACGTGGCTCGCATCGCCGCAGAGCGAGACGCAGCCGAGAAGCGGGTGATGCACCTGGAAGCTGCACTCCGCAAGATCGCCGACCAAGATTATCGCGGAAATCGATCAACCGAATCTCAGATCGCCTTGATGGCGTTGGAGGTCAAGCCGTGAGCCTACCACAATCAAGCATCATTGATCAGATAGCAGATCATCGTGACGAACTGTTGAATGAGAACAGACAACTCAAGCAGCGCATCAAGCGGCTGGAGGAGGTTGGAGATGAAGTAGTAATCAATTACGTCAACAGCCTTTCGGCATTTGAAATGTGGCGCAAAGCCAAGGAGGCCAAGCCGTGAGCCCAGCGAATTACATTGCGAAGATTGTTTTCCGACTGATTCGGAAGATAACTTGTCCGCACCGATGGAAACCAGTGAATGATGAGTTTCACTATAATCATTCACACTGGGACGCAGTATTTAATGTGAAACGGAAGTGGGAATGCTGCGATTGCGGAAAACGTATCATTTCAGCAAATCCTGTAAGCTATGTTTATCAGGATAAAAACCCGAAATCCAAGGAGGCCAAGCCGTGACCCCCACTCGAATCAACACCCTCGAAGAACTCTACGAAGCCGCAAATGCCAAGCGGGCTGTCGTGGTGCCGTGGAGGGGCCGTCGGCCATCACCAGCTGCATGGGTGATCAACCTCCCGGGTTCCGTGCTTTACCGGGAACTCAAGGAAGGGGTCTACCTGTACGAAAAACCCATCCGTGATGGGCGGGGAAAGAAGGAGGCCAAGCCGTGAGCGAGGAACATAGATGCCCTAGGTGCAATGCACCATTCTGGCATTTTACCGGAGTTAACACGCGCAAGTTTGAGTGCGGATCAGACACTCAGATTCCGTCCATGGCTTGCAGGTACGCATCGCAACTCCAGGAGCGCATCAAACTGCTGGCACATGAGCTTGAATCGGTTGGTGTTCAATGCGGCATCGCGGTTGTCAACGAAGGCATTGCGACGAACGAAAACACCCGCCTGCGCGACCGCATCGCCCACCTCGAATCCTGGATCAACTCGCTCGACGAAGTCCTCCGCTACAACGGCAAGGATGGCCAGCGCGAGTGGTGTGGTAGTGAGGTGGGTTATCTGTACCAGGGTCAGCGAGTGTACGTGGGAGGGGACAAGCCATGACCCCCGACGACCGCCCTCTCGAAGGCCAATTCGCATTCGTCTATCGCCACCGGAAAACCGGTGAGATCCGCGTCCTGAACTGCGAGCAGGCGCGCATCATGGACCGAGCCCGAGGCGACTGGATCCACACGGCCACGCTCAATCTGCACGTCTGGGTCCAGCACCTCCTGAACCTGCCAGCACGGAAACGTCCGCACGCAATCCGCACCATCATCGAGAACCTGTGAACCTCCTACAACGCATCCTCCGTGCCATCCGTGGCCCGAGCAAACGCATCGGCAGACCGCCCCTACATTCCGACAAGATTGCCGCGATCAGAGAAGCGCCATCCAACGTAAGCGACTACGACGTTGCGAAGCGCCTTGGCGTCTCCACTCGCTCCGTCCGAAAATATCGGCATGAACGCTGAGACCATCGCAGCAGCCCTGGCCAAGCGCATCGGCTGCGGCTGCCAGCAGCCCAATCCGTGCTACACCTGCACACGCATCCTCCGTCAATACCAAGCCTACAAACGATTCCAATGTTCTCTCACATCGGCGAACTCCCCAAGCACCAGTATGTCTGGATCCCAGACGCGTTCATCTGCACAAACCCCATTGGCCAGCTGATCCCAGCTGTCTGGTTCGGGATCAACTCCACCCCGGGCCGCACCTGGGGATGCACCGTCCTGCTCGAGTGCGGCGCGATCTACCGCAGCCTGCCGCCGAGCGCGATCCGGTTCAGCAAGGACGCCAAGCCGAACGGCTGGGGTCTCGCGCACTCCCAGCGATGGGACTGCTACGGGTGGCGCTTCAGCTGCATCGAGTACACCTACCTGCGCGGCATGGATGTTATTGCCAAGACTGGGTGCGGCGAGTTTTACGGCCAGTACCTGTTCACCGCTGCACCTTTCGATGACGGGTTCTCGGATCATCCGTCGCAGGCCAAGGAGTTCACGTTCATCCGCACGCATTGCCATCACCTCACGATCCAGCCCACCGACAAGCTCCTGGTCATCGATCGTTCCTTCACCCCGGAAACGCCAACATGGCCCGACAACCTCTGTCGGTCGGAGGACATCTACTCCTGTGAGTGACACCTACACCTTCGAGGTCAACTTCTCCCGCGGCCGCCGGCTGCGCGTCACCAGGAAGCCCGTCAAGGATTCCAAGGTTCGCAATGACATCGACGTGCGGAACTCCGCCGTGACGTGGGCGTTCGACGACCAGCTGGTGATAGCAGCCGTGCGCCGGCTCCCCGGGGTTGTCTCGGCCGAGTGGGTGTGATAGCACCGCACCATGAGTACCGCGACCAAGTCCGATCCTGCCAAGTGGAAGCGCGTTGTCGCCTCCGTCAAGGCATCCAGCAAAGGCGGCAAGCCCGGCCAGTGGTCCGCCCGCAAGGCGCAGCTGGCGACGGCCAAGTACAAATCCATCGGCGGCGGATATCGCGGGCCCAAGCTGGCATCGAACTCCCTCGCCAAGTGGACCCGGGAGGACTGGGGCACCAAGTCCGGCAAGCCCTCGGGCAAAACCGGCGAGCGTTACCTGCCGAAGGCCGCTCGCGAGAGCCTCTCGCCCCAGGAGTACGCTGCGACGACTCGAGCCAAGCGCGAGGGCACACGTGCTGGCAAGCAGTACGTCCCGCAGCCCAAGGCCATCGCCGCCAAGACCGCGCAGTACCGATAACGAAAAACCCCTGAGACCTCGCGATCCCAGGGGCTGTGACAACCGTACAACTACAAGCGGTTGTATCCTATTTTTTAGGCGGCACAACCGCAAGTGTTTTTATCACCCGATCGGCCAGATCCCGCGTCGGCTTGAAGAACACCTTCGGCCTCGGAGGGATCGGGATCTCCACGTCAGGCTTCAGTGGGTTCCTCCCGACCATCGGCTTCGTCCAGCGGACCTCGAAGTGACCCAACCCGGGCACGTCCATCTCACCTTTCAGGATCTCCTGAACGATGATCTCCACGACCGAATCCACCACGCTCTGGGCGTGTGGCACCAGCAGGCCGCATTCATCCGCCACCTGCCTCGCGATCTGCCGGCGTGTCATCAGTTCTCCCCTCCCGGCTGCGGCTGGCCCTCTACCATGGCCTGAATCGCCCGGCGCGCCACGCTGCCAGCGATCAGGGCCGGCGTCGGCCGCACCTGGGTCCCGTCGCCTTCCAGCGGCGGCTGCACGTCCAGACTCAGGTGGAACCCGCCATCGGCATCCTCGATCACGATCGTGACCGTCCGCTTCGTGACCTCGCTCATTCCGCCCTCCTTCCCTGCACCCGGGCAACCTTCTGGCCCTGCCACGGCGGCGGGGTCTGCGAAGCCCGGTTGATCGAATCGATCACCGCCGGGTTCGTCACCGGCTGGATCAGCGGGGTCTTCACGACCTGCGGGATCGTCGTGTTGCCACGCGGCCCGTTCACCACGATGCCTTGCACCCGGATCGTCCGCCGCTTCTCGTTCAGTTCCTTCATCTGTTCCGAGCGCCGCTGCCGGTCCTCCTCGGTGATCTGCTTCGGCCGACCGCGACCGCGACGACCCAGCTGGGAAGCCGCCTGACTCACCGCCGGGGGTACCAGCGGTGCCTCTTCCTGACTTTGACTCTCGTTCTCGTTCTCGTTCATGGTTTTTCCGTTCCCGCGTTACTGGCGCGGGGAAATCTTCACTGCAACGACTCGTTCTTGCGCGACTGCCTCGCGATCCATCCGCCGCATCGCTGCAACGACTCGGTTCCAGTACGCCGCCGTGCGCCGGCGCCGCCAGCCGTCCGGGCCCCCGTTCCAGATCCGGGCCCTGTCCTGGTCGGTCACGGGCCGGCCGATCCTGGCTTCCGTGGCGTAGTGCCCGAGGTAGGCCTGGGCGACCTCGGATGCTAGCACCCGATTGGTCATCGAGCCCCAAGCGTACCGTCGGCCGGTTATCCTCCGGACATCGGCGACGACAGCCGGCTGGATTTGCAGGGGCCCGAGTTCTCCGTGGCGTCCCCGGGCGTGGTCGTTCCCGCCGCTCTCCACGGCGATCAATGCAGCTAGTAGTTTTGCGGTCATAATTCCAAGCCAGACCCGCCGCCTGTCACGCAGAGGGTCGCGCTTGAAGCCCTGACAATCAATTCAATTCCGCAGAGCGTTTTGCGTAGTAGTCGATGCAGAGCCGAACCAAATCCTCGGCCGCGTCGCGGTTCAGGATCATCGCACGGACCCGGATGCAGCCGGCCAGAAACGTCTCGACCTCCGGACTCAGCCCGATCCCGAGGCGGTCGCAGGTCCGGGCCACCATCAGGCAGTCCACGACGATATCCATCGCCGGCCGGCCCGATCCTCGGGACGCCTGAGCGGCGAGGATCACGGCAAGGGTGCATTTCGCGAGGGTCATTCGTGCCCCTCCGGTAAGTGGCTCAGGCACGGCGGCTGGTACGTCGTGCCCTCCAGCACCTGAGCATCTGGGTATGCCTTCACGGCTTCCTCCAGCGTCTCGAAATCCTCGACCCACCCCCGGTAATTCTGACCTGCCAGCACGGAGCCGTCGGGGTATGTGCCGTGCTCGTACACGGTCCATCGGTCGTTGGAATACGTCATCCCCCGGCCGCGTTCGATCGTCATATCAAGCGACACGGCGCGCCTTTCCCTTCACGATCTTCGCAATGTATCGACGAAGCTCATCCAATTCGGCGTCTGAATGAATCTGGTAAAGTTCAGTGCTCATCGCCACCGCATCGCACACGGAATCGTAATTCACCTTTCCCCAGTCGATGCCCTCGGCCTCGGCGTCAGCCATGCCGACAGCGGCCGCTGCGATCTTCTCGGACATGGAAACCGGACCGGATTCGATCCGCGCCGCCAGCTGGGATGCAGCGAACGCGGCGTTGAAAGCGTGGGTTCCGATCATCGGGCACCTCCTCGGGCCTTCGCGATGGCAGCGCGGACAACTTCCAGCACGATTTCACCCCCTTCGTGTTCATCGAAATACTCGACAGCAGGCAGAGCCATCTGGAGAGCCATCAGCAACTCAGGCGCGGCGGCGATCAGGCGACTGTTGGCTTTCCACGCGGTCGCACCGTCGCAGACGCTGGAGATCGTGACCCCGTTGTGAATTACCGCGCCGTCAACCCCGCAGATGACGGTCCACGGTCCCGGTGTATGTTCTGCTTTCATTCGTTCCTCCTTCGGTCAGTCCTTACTGGGGACCGATCCGCGAAACCCCCGCCTGTCACGCAGGGGCTCCCCGGGTCAGTCAACCATATCGATCAGCTTCAGGTCCCGCATCGGGTGGAACCGCGTCCCGTCCAGATACAGCACCGTCACCCGGTCCCCGTCGATCGCCTCGACGAACCCGGACCGGCCGAGTCCATCCGTCACCACGTCCCCGAGTTCCAGCGTCAGCACCGCCGGCACGGATGCCACCGCGAGCAACTCAACCCGGCCGGCATATTCCCGCTGGATCCGCTCCAGCTTCGCCATCCCCTCCGCGTCCCACGCGATCGCGACCGGCCGCGAACTGTCCGCGATTTCCTGAGCCACCCCTGCGAACGCCTCAGGAACCCACCGGACCGCCGCTGCGGCGACGCAGGATGGCACCGGCAGATCCGTCCACTCCCCGCCCACCCCGCCAACGAGGACGGCCCGGCCGGCCAGCATCTGGCCCTCGCCCAGCACCCAGAACGTCTGGCCGTCACGCAGCGCCCCTTCCTCGTCGATCCAACAGTCAACGTCGGCACCGCATCCCACCCGTTCCAACAGGTCCGCGCCGATCCACTCCAGCGCGGAGTTCCACGAGTCCAACCCCCGGGTCACCGTGCGCGCCACGGGGTCGATGCGGAGGGAGCGGGCCCGCACCGTGCGGGGGTCCTGTTCTGTCGTCTGATTCATTCGATTCACTTTCAAACCCGGGATCGGCCCGGAACCGTCGGCCCGTTCTGGGCAGAGAGGGCCGGCCCCGCAGGGCCCGCCGTGCTCTGCTCAGGCCGGGATCCCGAAGATCGTCTCCGCCTGTTTTGCGAGCCATGCCGGCCGCTCGGCCTCGGGCATCTTCCCGATATCGCCGGCCGGGAAAACGAGGTCCCCCTCGGCCTTGGTGCATTCGGCGCGGTGGCCGTAATTTCCCGGGCACTCGGGGCGGGTCTCAAACCAGCGGAACCCGATTCGACGCCAGCCGCTCGGGTGCATCCCGGCCACAACCCGGGGCAGGTCCAGCGGCTCCTCGGCGGCTTTCAGGCGGTGGCGGACCTCGACGGCGCACGATTCAAACTGGGCCGGGTACGCCACCCAGACCTCGCACCGGACGCCCCGGGCTTCCAGCACGTCCACGGCCGCTGCCGTCATCACCCCGGCCGCTTGCAGGTGGTGCTCTTTCACGGAGCAATTCACGCCCGCATCCAGCACAACCCGGACAACCCGGCCGGCCGTCGGGACCGTCTCCGGTTCCCAGCTGACCATGTTCTCCGGTTCGCCGCTCAGGAACCGCTGCACGTCGGCGTCATCGCCGGCAACATCCCAGACCGGCATCGGGCGGGTGCTGGCATCGGCGTCGGCCATCTGGGCGGACAGCGTCGCGCTCAGGGCCCGGGCCCGTTCTGCACCGGCCGGCCATCCAGCCCGCAGCAGGGCCTCGGCCTCGGCGTAGCTGGCCGTGCCCGTGAACGTCGCGGACCCCTCGCGGCTGTCGCGGTGCTGGCACTGGTACGGGCCCGGGTTCAGGAATTCACCCAGCGTCGGGCACTCCACCATCCACCGCTTGCCCACCTTGACCCATTCGGGGGAGTTCACTTCGCCACCCCCGTTTCCACGCGCACCCGGGCGTCCGCCGCCATGCCGCGCCAGAGAACCATTTCCTCGACCCAGAACCGCCCGACGCCGGCCGCGAACAGAGCAGCGCCCGCCACCGTCGCCCGGGGCGAAACCACGGCCCGCACCTGCTGCTTCTCAACCGAGGCCCGCACGGCGCGAACCCGGGCCAGCCACCCGGCCGCATCCAGCAGCCCGCCCCGGCCCAGATCCAGCACCGGAGCCGGCGCAGGAACGCCCACCATGGCCGCTTCCAGCCCCTCGTCCACCGGCCAGTCCACAACCGCGAACCGGTCGAGCGTCGCGGCATCCAGCTGGTTGCGGCCGACGTACTGCCGGCTCGCCCCCTGCCCGTAGGTATTCGCCCCCGCCACACACACAAACCGGGGCGACCGGCTCACCATCCCGGCCGGGGTGGCCATCACGTCACCCGCCAGCGCGGCGTTTAACGTCGTCAGAACCCCGGCGTTCCCGGCGTCGATTTCATCCAGCAGGAACACCCCGCCGTCGCGATAGCAGGTCACAAACAGGCTCTCCCGGTAGGTCCCGCCGGCGTCCACAAACCCCAACAAGTCCGCCTTGCTGGTCATCGGGCCCACCGACAAGCACCCGAAGGACAACCCGAGGGCCTCGGCCGCTTTCCGCGCCGCCGTCGTCTTTCCCGTGCCAGCAGGGCCAACCAGAAGCACGTTGCAACCAGCGGCCAGACCGGAGAGCAACAGCGGAAACCGGCAATGCTGCCGGCCGATTTCAACCTCGGGCAGGTCCCCGACGGAAACGCGCAGGGTGGCCGGTGCTGGCATCTCTTCGCGAACGATCCGCCGCACGGCGTCTTCATCGATGCCGGGCTTTGGCATTATCAGGGCCAGCGCCTGAGCAAGGGCCTGAGCCGCATCAGGGCCCGCCGTCTGCGGCCAGCGGCCGGTTTGCAGGGCCTCAATCAGGGTTGCCTTGCTGGCCCCGGCAATGATCGTTCCTGAACCGATCCCACGCTCCCGGCAAAGGGTGCGGAGATCGGAGACTGTCATGGTGTCGTAATTCATGGGTTGTCAGTGTTTGGGGTTCAGTGATTCGGAAGGCCGGCCTGAGTTTCGAGCCAGCCCAGCAGGGCCAGAAAAGCCAATGCCAGCAAGGCCAGCGTTGCGTTGCGGAGGGTGCGTTTCGTTTTGTTTCTCATACCGTGGAGCAGCAAGTTCTCATAAAACGTTTTACGTGTCAACCCCTCGTTTTTGGGTGGCCATTCTCCATGAGTCCATGACAATATGAGTGTATGCTCATGGATAAATTCGACGGTCCGCAGGATGGCAAGTCGCTGAGTCGGAGGGCGCGAAGGTCTGGGGTGGCTCTGGCTTTGGCGCGGGCCTCGGAGCCGGGCCAGATGGCGCTGCGCCTGCGACGGTCAGCCCGGGACATGGAAGACCTCGCCTCCGATCCCAACCTGTCGGCCGCCGATCGCATCGCCGCCACCAAGGCGCTAGTCTCAGTTCAGGCCCAGATGCTGGAATTGATCGGGTGGACCAAGCGCCCCGCTTCGGCCGCTGGTGGAAAGCGCCCCACCGCTCCGATCCTCGACGTGAGCCCAGCCGGTCCCCCTCCGGATCTTGGTTGACCTCGGGTGCCAGCACCGGACCCCGTCGCCCTGATCGCGGAACCCCGGCGCTAATCCGACTGCTAGCACCGACCAGCACCGGGACCTTCCATGCTATCACGGTGCCTTGAGGGCGGGCGCTGGCGCGGGCACGTCTAAGGGATTCCTTTGGCGCTGGACCGTCCCCACGGGGTGCCTGGGGTGGGGGCCTGGCCCGACGACCGGTCTGCATGGGACCCCCTCCCCAATACCTAGGACACTTTCCAAACCGACATAGAGCGTTTTATCAGAGGGGTGGTGTGAGGGGTCTATGAGGGGTTTTGCCTTACCCTCACCCTGCGTTTTTGCTCAATTTTACTGAGCATTTCTTCAGATTATCTTCTTTCTGGTAGAGAGTAGTGGGCTTACAGAAGGGTTAATGGTTCCCAAGACTGCGGCATCCGCCAGAATTTTCGGCCGCTCCAAAAAAAAATCCCCAGCCGTCCCAGCGAGACCTTGGTGACCCCCTCTCGCCCTCTCACCCTGATTTTTTCGAGACATCGATTTGGAGTCCTGTTTACGGGGGTCAAACGCAGGGTGAGAGGGGGGTCCAACCATCACTGGACCCTAAACAGAGCCTCGCCCTGCATCTGGCCATCCGTTGGTTAGATCCTCTTTGTTATCGAGAATCTGCCACCAGTTGCGCTGGCTTGCCCGGAACTTCCTGACTCGTTGCGGGAACCGTTTTGCGAAGCGTCCGAAGAGGACAGCGAAGGTCACGGCGTCGTAAGGCGTATTCTGTTGTGTCTTGTAGAGGTCGTCCATGGAGCCGCACCATTCGGCAGGCGGCCATTGGAATGACTTCTCGAATCGTTCGTCGGCCGAGTCCACAGGCGTGGTTGCAGCCTTGTAGGTCGTCCAGGCGTGGATGTAATCGTCAGTGACCTTCAGGTGCGGCATCTTCAATGCGTGATGCTTCAGCTGATTCCACTGCATCGGGTTGGCGTCGAAGTTTGAGCGGTGCATGGTCATGCCGACGCTCCACCGTTTTAACTGCCATGTTATGTTCACGAACGTATGATTGCGACCCCTCCACTGGTCGTCAACTCCAAGCATCCGTTTTCTTCGGCGGCGAAATCGCCCACTTCACCTTGCCGTTGGTCTTGGTCTTCTTGATGCGCTCGGGATCCTGCTCATGCAGTCGCGCCAGGTAGACGCCGCAGGCGGTGTTGAAGCGGAAGAGGCGGTCGGCTTCGCGGGAGTACTTGGAGTCGCGGAGGATGGTTTCGAGGTCGGCGGCGGTGCCTCGCCAGGTGAGGAATTCGTTCTCGAAGATCACGGTGTCGATGAGGCCGATGAGTTGGTGTTCGGGCGACAGCTGCATGAGTTCCTCGAGGATGGCAGGGTGCTGGTAGGCCTTGAGGCCGCAGCGGGGTTCGACGAGGGTTTCTGGGACGGTGAGGCCGTCGAGGTAGTGGGCGAAGGCTGGCAGTTCGGTGTCGATGATCTCGCGGAGGACTTCGATTTCGGGGCCGGGCCATGGGAGGACGTGGCGGACGCAGCGCAGGATGATGAGCTTGTCGAGGAGGGAGGGATCGAGGGGCGGGAGGACCTGGAGGTTCTCGGGCTCGTCGTTGAGGGAGATGGACATGGCCCAGATGGGGCGGAGGGTGACGGCCTGGCGGTTCTTGGGATGGCAGGACTGGTCGATGTCGAAGAGCATCGATTTGATGTGGGAGCCGAGGGATCGCCGGGAGTGGATATCGCGGCCGGGGGCCTCGTCGGAGATGCAGAGGTGCTCGGAACTGAAGAGGTCGCCGTTGAACTCGGTGGCGCCGCTCATGTAGCGGTATGGCTTTGCTATGCGGCCACCGAGGAGCCGGGTGATGACGGCTGCCTGGACGAAGGACTTGCCGCAGGCGGCGGGGCCGACGAGGGCGAGGGCCTGCGAAGCTCGCCAGGTGTTGGTGAGGACGGCGCGGCGGCGGAGCGCGAGCCAGAAGATGAGGCGCCAGTATTGGTCGTCGTTCTGGTCGAGGAGGTTGTGGAGGTAGGTCTGGATGCGGGCCGATTCGCCGGGGACGGCGGGGAGGGGGACGACGGATTCGGTGACCAGGATGTTGCCGTAGAGACCAGCGCGGTGACCGGCCACGCAGCCGGCGTAACGGATCCGGGTGTCGCGGGTGCGCCGGAGGAGTTCGCGGTCCACGTCGGAGGCGCCCGTCTGGTCCTTGGTGGGTGAGACGCCGGACTCGGTGAAGAGGGTGCGGACACGCTCGCCATTGATCTGGGCGTAATCGCCCCAGGAGTTGCGGGTCCACCACTGGCCGGAGTTCGGGTCGTAATGGAGGTCGTCGAGCGGATTTTGAGATGCTGGCACCGGTTGAGCGGGAACCGGGCGGGGTAGATCGCCAGCGGCGTCGAGGAGGCCCTGGATGGAAACGTCAGGTGGAATCGGGTCGGCGAGGTCCCAGCCGTCGGGGAGCGTGGCGGGGAGGTTGACGAGGCGGGCGGCGGGGAGGCGGGCCTTGAGATAGGTCATGGCGTCGCGGCCGGGTTTGTCGTGGTCGGGCCACAGGATGACCGGGGTAGCGCGATCCAGCAGGGGGTCGAGAGCGGCACGCTGGACCCGTTTGGATCCGCCCTGCCAGGTGATGACGACGTGGGACTGGAAGAGCTTGGAAGCTGCGACAGCGGTTTTCTCGCCCTCGACGATCAGGACGGGGTCGTTCGGGCGGCGGGTCAGGAGGTGGAGGTTGAAGAGGGGGACCGGGTCCGGATTCGGCCAGCCCTTCCAGCGCCAGTGGCGTGGGTTGAGCGGGTCGGGAAGCTGGTTGTCGGGCGGCAGGAGGCGGAGAGGGCGCACGTCCTTGGAGCCGTCGGGCAGGTCGAAGCGGACGACGTAGGCGTGGATCGTGCCGTCCGGGTTGTGGTAGGGCCAGGCGGCGGTGCCGTAGCGGTATGGCTGCGAGGCGTCGGCGCGGTGACCGAATTTGAGGGGGTCGAACGAACGAGGGGTGGGTTGGTAGTCGTCGCGGATCCCGAGGAATTGACGGGCCCAGGCGGCAGCACGGCCGATCGGGAGGGTTTGGTTCTGGGCGACGAGGGCCAGGAGATCGCCTCCCTCGCCAGCGGCGTGGTCGTACCAGAGGCCCTGCTTGGGGCCCGTGAGTTCGACGTAGCAGGAATCGCCGGCGTCGCCGAAGACGTTGCCGACGATCCACTGGGTGCCGATACGGCGGCCAGCTGGGAGGAGTTGCGCGCAGAGTTCTTCAACGCGGACAGCGAGTGCGTCCGCGAGTTCGTGGAGTTCCATGGATGCTTGTAGGAGGTTGTGAGGCGGTGTCAGGCCTCGGAGTTCAGGTCGTATTCGTTGGCTTCGAGAAGGGCTGCCTGGAGTTGCTCAGGCGTGGCTGGTTTGTTGCCGGCGAGGATGCCGAGGCGCTCGTAGAATCGATAGGTGGCCTCGGGAGAGAGGTGCTTTGGGGATTCCTGAGTGAGCATCTGGGTGAGGGTGGCTGGCGTTGGTAATGGGGCATCGATCATAGGTTGTCGGTGTCGGAGATGGAACGGGCGATGATGGCGAGGCCGCCGGCGGCGTTGATCTGATCGAGCCAGTTGCGCTGGTCGGGACGGAGCTTGCCGATGGGGGTTTTGACTTCGATGGAGAGGAACTGAGCGATGCAGCGGCCGACCATGTCGGGGGTGACCATGAGGGTGCGCCAGCCGATGAGATCGCCAGAGCCGGGGAAAAGGCCCATGCGGACGTGGCGGGCGTCGGACAGGAAGACGCCTTCGGGGTCGCGCAGGGCCTTGCCGACGTAGCCCTCGCCGACCTGGTTTCGGAAGAGGCGCACGTGCAATTTCGAGCCGGCAGCGCGGAGGATGAGAGCCTGAAGTTCGGTTTCGGTCATAGGATGGAGGTGAGGAGACTGGTCTTGCGAGAGCGGGCTTTCCAGCGGAAGAACGCCCATCCCGGTTTGTAGCCACGCCGGGCCGCAAGAGCACGGAAATCATCCAGGGTTCGGCACATTCCTTCCTCGCGGCGCTCGTCGCGCTTGCGGGCGATGTCCTCGATGGACAGGCGCTGAAGCTCGCCATCGACCTCGTCGATGTCACGCGGAGCGATGACCCGGGCGGTGCCGCACTGCGGGCAGGCCGTGCCGGCGAAGATGGCGAAGCACTTCGAACACTGCTTGGTCTCGACGGGCTTGGACTTGGCCTTACGCTTCTCACGACCATCGAGGTCCCACTCGCGGTCCTGCTCGGCCAGGCCGTGACGCAGGCAGTTCCCTACGTGATCGAGGATGACGGCGTGGGACTTGCCGGGGTAAGGTCTGAGAGCGCGACCCAGCTGCTGCAAGTGCATCGAAAGCGACATCGTCGGGCGAAGAAGAATCGCCGCGTTGACCGTGGGAAGATCGAATCCCTCGGAGATCAACTCGCAGCTGGTCAGAACCAGGATCCGGCCGGCCGTCAGGTCTTCCACGCGCTTCTTGCGAGTCTCCTGATCCAGCTGGCCGTCGATCGAGGCAGCCGGTATGCCAGCAGCCTCAAACTGTGCCGCAACGTGCTGCGAGTGAGCGACGGAGATGCAGAAGGCCACCGCCCGTTGGTTTGGGCAAAAGCGCCGGTAGTGCGTTACCGCGTCGCCGGTTATTTTTGGAGTATCGACTACCTCGGCCGCCTCACCGAGATTGTAATCGCCGGCGAGCTTGGAGACGCCTGAGAGATCCACGGCCTCCCGGGGCGCGTAGTAGACCGGCCGGGCAAGGAATCCGTTGTCGATGAGCCATCCGACGGTGGGGCCCATGACCATGCGATCGAACACGGCACCGAGGCCCTTGCCATCCAGGCGCTCCGGGGTCGCGGTGACGCCGATGAATTTGGCGTTCGGCCAGGTGGCGAACATCTCGATGTAGGACTTCGAGACGGCATGGTGGCAGTTGTGCACCACTATTCCGTTGGCCGTGTAGGTGTGGGTTCCGGTGGTCTCGAAATTGTAGACAAGACCGTCTGGACACACCTCGTCAAATCTACCCTGACCTCCGAGTTCGTGAATCTCAACACTCTCCACCCACGTGACTCCAGAAATGCTGCTTTCTTGATGTCTTGAGCCCTTCGTTTGAGCGCGTTGTGAGAAAATCCGTCCACCTCGATCGCGATTTTCAACTCCGTGTTTCCTACGTCGATCTTGTAGGCCGTTGGATAACCTGAGCCGCGTGGCATCTGAGTCGAGATTGGAACTTCCATTTTCCAGCCGAGCGCGCACGCGATCAACTGCTGAGCTAATGTGGGCGCGGATCCGTTTCCACCACGAACCTGAGGCTTCCATTTCATTGCCCTGAGTTTCGCCGACACCTTTTCGCGAACTTCCGGCCGGCTCATTCCGTTGGATTTCCTGAATTGAGTGATCTCGCCTCCATGTTTTTTGAAGCTGTTTCGGATCGTCATGCGACTGAGTTCGGATTTGCACTTCGGATTCCCACAGAGTTTTCGAACTTTTTCGCTTGGAAACACCACGCCGCATATCACACAGGTACTCATTGTGCGGAATGGTGACAACCACCATACCTTTCGTCAACTCCGACGCTCTGATCCATCGGCCATCGGGCGCCGCGAATGGATGATTCAACGTGCAGGTGACCACGCGACCGCATGAAAATCGAATGGTGACCAACCTGCTCGCGCGATTGCGGAACAACCTGACCACCGTTTCTTTTGTGAATCGGCATCCATCCCATCCGACAACACGCATTCCAGGGCGAATGTTTTCGATCGGTGTATCTCCGATGAGCGTTCCTCGAACGAAGCATTCGTCGATGATGACCAGGTCGGGCTCGGGTACCTTGTCGAACCGACGTGCCAGCGTCTGGATCGAGGCGACCATGGCAGATTGTTGAGCCATGAATTTCCCGGACTGGATGAATCCATGGGGGACATCGACGCGCTTCAGCGTAGCACTGATCTGCTCGAGGATTTCCTTCCGATGCGCGACGATGATTACCCGTGAGCCACGTTGCAGGACCTGGTTGGTGATGTAGCTGAAGAGGACTGTCTTTCCGGATCCAGTGGGGCTGACCGCCAGCGGCCGCTTGGCGCCGGACCCGAATGCAGAACGGATGTCCTGAGCAAGCTGGTTTTGGTAGGGGCGCAGTTCCATTGTGAGCCGAAGGCTGCGTTCCTAGGCTTGACGTGTCAAGCACAAGCTACACACTCGCCGGCATGAAAAACACGATTCGCGTGAGTTACAGGTTGCCGATCGAAGTGGCGCAGATGCTGGAAGAGGAAGCGATTCGATCGCGTCGGACGAAGACTGCGGTGTTGATCATCGCGATTGAGGATCACGTGATGCGTTCGGCGATCAAGAAACCAGTTGACACTCGGAAAACCCGATAGCACGATTCCGCCACGACGCATCTCTTGGTTTCGTCAACCAGGCGCGAACTGGGCGCGTTATTCCAGTTGGCCAAGAGCGCCGAAGGGCGCTCGCCGGTTCCACGGCTCGGACTCGCCACCGAGGTTGGATTGATGGTCCTGACGGACCTGCAATCTGCCTCGTTGTCTCGGAGAGGTAGGTGAAGCAAACCCCCGGGGCAGGAGAGCCAATATGGCCGCAGGAAATGTAATCAGCTGTAAGCAGTTCGCTTCCTTCCTCGTCTCGCAGGAACCTGTGTATGACAAGGAAGTGCTCAAGGATATCCGCCCGTTTGACGGGATGATCGGATATTACAACACCGGATCGTTCGACGCGTATTCCGGCACGACCCACACGTTTGACCGCTTCAACAGCGTGTTCCCGAACGTGACCGGTTCGTGGGAAAACCCGACCGGCGCCAGCTGCTCTGGCCAGCCGTGTGATCCGACCGAGAACAAGATCGGATGGGGCTGGACCCGTAACACCTACTCGCTGGAGAAGCAGAGCTGGGGTTCGGACATCCTGTGCTTCGACCAGATCATGACGAAGACGAAGGCCAAGGAGCACTTCCGTCAGATCATCGATGACGTTCTTCGCCCTGCGACGAACTGGATCACCACGTACTACCTCCAGCGCAAGGCGATGGAGCTTTCCGGTTCGCTGGCTGGCGGTAACGCCTTCGCCTGCGCGGCCGGTCTGCCTCCGATCAACTTCTCTTGGGTTGGCGCTGGCTACACCACGCTG
>Ga0164293_10000600_pt1 | contig 28997 bp, 31 predicted proteins | sample GEODES118metaG_FD_111487 | JGI IMG/M metagenome (GOLD analysis project Ga0164293, IMG submission 111487) | Eutrophic lake water microbial communities from Lake Mendota, Wisconsin, USA - GEODES118 metaG | ecosystem: Environmental > Aquatic > Freshwater > Lake | place: USA: Lake Mendota...
TGACAATTTCAACTTGCTGAGGACTTAAGTGAGAAACACGAAGCCCCATGCCCGCTGAAAAAGGACGTAAAGCATTGATCACAAAGCTCCACATCGCATTGAATCCTGGTTTGGAATAATCTTCTACAAAATCGATGACTTGCTTGATTTTCATAGGTTATAAAGAATCATATTAAAGAGGACAGAATCAATGAAGAAAATTATAAGTCCCTTGGTTTTAGTGATACTTTTGGTTTGGTCATGGCAAGTGGTTCACACAGAATCCGCCATCGGCTTCGAGACGCACTCCGGCGTTCAGCTCAAACTTGCAGAGCTTATTGGAAACACACTTCAAGCTAAAAAACCGGAAGCTGAAAATCTGCAGATCGTTAAAATTTGGACAGCGCCCCTTTCTGAGAACAAAATTCAAGCTGTGTTCAGTTATAAATTCACAGAAAAAACTGAAGACACAGAAACCGCTGAAAAAATGATTCAGGGCGAAGCTGTTCTTTACCGCGAACCCACCGAAGACCCCACAATCGATAAGTGGGTTCTACAATCTGTTAGAACTCAGTTGGAATCCATGAGTTTCAACGAAGGTAGCGTTGTCCTTCCAGAATCACAGGCAACTGTTGTAACCCCAGAAGCAACAGCACCCGTAGAAGAACCTAAAAAGTGAGTTTTGCATCGACCCTGTCGATTGATGAACACGGTCGAGTCCTCATTGATGAAACTCGAATCAATGATCCTGATCAACTTGAAATATTTTTTCAATCCCTCAAGTTTGATCAAAATTTTGCACTGATATCAGTTTACAAAAACGAGCCTTGCCTGGTTGAAGCCTTCGATGCCCCATGGGTTTTACTGGATTTAAGAATCGAGCAAAGTCAAATTATTGGACTTAATACTTTTGGATTTGAAATTCCGCTCAATTTTAATAAATGCTATTTCGATCAATGGGACAGGCTGAATGGTGAGCTCGAAAACCAAGTGCCTTGGGTGCTTACCAGATCGGCTCAAGAATCCTTCTTTGATCAATTGGATTCATTTGATGATGATGGTTTTGTTTGGTTAGGACAAAGTTACAATGTGCAATCTCAATTTGAAAAATTAGATGATATCGAAAAACCGCAATGGTGGTCAGAAGCTTACAGCACTGGAAAAAATGGATGGGATTTAAAAGCCCCTCATCCAGCGCTTAAAGATATGCTTCCTCGATTGAAACTTCCAAGATCCAGAATTTTAGTTTTAGGCTGCGGAGAAGGCCATGACGCTGCACATTTGGCTCAAGAAGGACATGTGGTCACTGCCGTAGATTTTTCAGATGTCGCTTTAAATCGAGCAAAAAATCTTTATCAATCTTTTCCTATTCAGTTTCTGAAGCACGATGTCTTTGAACTTCCAAGGTCTTTTGATAAATCCTTTGATTTTATTCTAGAACATACACTTTACTGCGCCGTCAGCCCCGATCGGCGCTCTGAACTTGTAAAAGTTTGGAACCGATGTCTAGTCCAAGGTGGATACTTTATGGGTCTTTTCTTCGCCATGGAAAAAAGATTTGGCCCTCCTTACGGAGCACGCGAGTGGGAAATCCGTCAGCAACTTCAAAAAGACTACCACATGCTGTTCTGGGGTCGCTGGAAGGACTCTCCGGGTTGGAGATCTGGAAAAGAACTTTTTATGCTGGGTCAGAAAAAATCCTGAAATATACATATTTCGCATAACAAATGTATTTCTCTGCATTTTGTATTTTCAACAACAAAGCCTAGAATCACCCCATGAAAAGCTTCCTTTTTTTAATTCTACTTTTGCCTCAACAAATCTTTGCTCAATCACAGCAAGAACTTGCTCGTGCAAACGATGTGGCTAAAGCCTTTCAAGTTTCTGGATGCATGCAGGTTACCACAGGTGCTTGCCGATCTGGTTACAATGTTCAAACTTTTGCAGGTCATCACCTAAGACAACTTCCTCAACAATTTCAAAAGGCACTTTATGAAATTGCCTACGTACAAGCCCAAATTTGGGGTGATACGATTTTAGAGGGCGATTTTTTTACAGATGGTAAGGTTCAAGTTCAAAAAGTAAAAGTTCTTTATAAAGGTCAAACTCGCGTTGGCTTTTCAATCACATATTACGAAAAAGCTTGGTATACTGGCGATTGTGATTTTCAAGTTGGAAAACCTGATAGCCTTCGATCGTGCCGACCAGGCCACATCGTTGAAAGCTCTTTTGTTTCAACAAATGCCACTGAAGCTCAAGTTGATGAAAATCAGTTTGCGAAATTCCTGCCCCAAGACTAGCTTCTTAGTCTATGTCCGAAAAATTTCAATATGCCATTGAAACTGAGGCCTTGGGCCGCAGCTTTCAAACCTATAAAAAACCTGAAGGTCTTATAAATTCCGTTAAAGGCCTCTGGAATCGTGAAACCATTGAAAAAGTGGCATTGCAAAAAACAAATCTTAAAATTGAGCCCGGCAAAATCATAGGCTTGGTTGGATCTAATGGTGCTGGTAAGACAACTTTACTTAAACTTTTATCTGGTTTGATTGCACCCACGACAGGATACGCAAAAGTTTTAGGGTACGAACCCTTCCAAAGAGATCCTCAGTTTTTAAGAAGAATTTCTTTATTGCTTGGTCAAAAAAATCAGCTTTGGTGGGATATTACCCCACTTGATAGTTATGCCTTGCTTGCCAAAATTTATGATCTTGACGAAATCAAAGCGGCAAAGCGTGTCCAAGAACTTGCGCAGATTTTAAATTGTAAACACGTTCTTGAAACCCAGCTGCGCAGACTCAGCCTTGGTGAAAGAATGAAGATGGAAATCATAGGATCGCTTCTTCACGAGCCCGATGTTTTATTTTTAGATGAGCCTACGATTGGTTTGGACATTGTAGCTCAAGAAACCATTCGCCACTTTTTAAGTGCCTACGTTAAAAACAAAGGCCCCACTGTCATTCTGACTTCACATTACATGGATGACATCGCAAGTCTTGCAGATCGCTTGCTTCTGATTTCAAAAGGCTCACTGGTTTATGATGGAACAGTTCAAGGGTTTGTTGCAAATGCTGAACTGATTCAAACGGTGACTTACAAAATCGTCAATCAACCCGAATACAAAGAAGAAGTGAAAAAAGCAGACTTAAATGAATTTTTAGTTCAGCTGACTCAAAAAGGTCAGATTGAAAATATCAAAATAGAGGAAACAGATTTCGAAGATGTCATTCACAGCTTTTTACAAAAGGAATCTCGGCTTTTATAAGCTGGCGATTGCTTCTAACTTAGAATACCGAATGAATTTTTTTATGGATGCACTTCTGCAGCCCAGTATTACCTCTATAGTGGAAATGGTCCTTTGGATGGCCATCTTCAAAGGTGCACAAGCAACAACAATTGGTGGCTTTGATCAAAACTCCTACTTAGCTTATGCGCTCTGGGCCACTTTCATTGCTAGGGCCACAGTCAATTGGACCTATGAATTTAAAATGATCGAAGAAATTGATCAGGGTTCAATCAACGGACTTCTTGTTCGCCCCATGAGCTATTACGAATATTACCTCAGTCAACTTTTGGGTTATAAATCTATCACGACTGGATTTTCACTTTTGTTTCCCATTGGAATTATTTTAGCAACAGGTTTGCCGACCCAGTGGGATCGATTTCCTGCAGCCATGCTTCTCGTTTTTTATTATTTGTTTTTTGTTTATAGCATCAGCTTTTGTATCGCTTCATTGGCTTTCTTTTTTAATAAAGTGCAGTCACTAACAGTTTCAAAAAACTTGGCTATGTGGCTTGTCACCGGAGAGCTTTTTCCATTAGATCTGATGCCAGACTATTTGCGAAAAATATTTTTAATGCTTCCCTTTAGCTCGGGTGTTTATGTCCCCATCGGTTTTTTAACTGGACGAATTGGCTGGGAATTTCTGTGGCATGGTTTTGCAAGCGTTACGGTGGGGATCATCTTTTTTTCAGCTTTAGGTGCTTTTCTTTGGCAAAAAGGAATGAGGAGCTATGCTGGCACCGGTGCTTAAAAAATACGGCAGTATTTTTGCCGCCATCGCAAAAGCAAGCTTTATCGCTGAGATCGAGTTTCGACTGAATTTTGTCATGAAAATCATCAATGATATTTTTTGGTATGCAGCTCAAATTTTTACCTTTGAAGTTTTATTTCGTCATACGAATTTGATTGGTGATTGGAATCTGCAACAAACCCGAGTTTTCTTAGGCGTGCTTTTCATCGTGGATGCTTTTTATATGACTTTCATCCAAGAAAACTTAGATCGCTTTTCAGAAAAAGTACGTAAAGGTGAGCTCGATTTATTGCTAACAAAACCTGTTAATTCGCAATTCATGATTACTTTTGCCAGAATTTCAGTTTCCTGTGTGGGGAATTTGATTATCGCTGTTTCTTGGTTTGTTTGGAGTCTTTCACAATTACCAGATTTTAATTGGATGAAGGGTCTTTGGATTATCTTATTAGTTCCAACAGGTTTTGCTGTGATGTATGGAATTCGTTTTTCTATCGCAGCCATGGCCGTTGTTTTCGTTCGGGTTGATAGCATGCAGTATGTTTGGTATCAGCTTTATCGATTAGGCATGAGACCAGATTCAATTTACATGCCTTGGCTGAAATTTATTTTACTGACAATTATTCCGGTGGGTTTGATCGCCAGTGTGCCCGCTCGAGCAGTTCTAAATCCACCCGAGCTTTGGGTTTTTGCATGGTCCCTGATTGCAGGACCTCTGTTTGTGGCATTTTCAGCTTGGTTCTGGAAGCAGTGTTTGCTTCGCTACCAGTCTTCCAGTTCTTAGTGTGACAGTAATGTGACAGGTACGTAATTCGTAACATCGCAGCAATTAAATTGATCTCTTTAAAAAGGTCGAGGCCCCTTTTTACGGGGGCCCCTCAACGATTCACCTGGCCAAGCCTGTAAGCCGGATTCTGTCTTTCTGCCTGATCGAATCTATCAAGCAAAAGAGATTGTCATTTCTCTGGGATCTTGGTTACCCAAAACCTCAAGCGATCTGACCCGGGGGCACGCGCGGGCCACACTTAAAAGCCCCCCTATTTGATCTTGCTCCCTGTAGAGTTTGACTGTTTTCACTCCAGCAGCTCCCCTTTGATCTCCCGTTCCCGAAAAAAGGATCAGTGCCCTGGACATTCTCTCTGTTTCACTGTTCCTCGCCTTACGACGGAGGGGCATTATCCCTTACAGTGCCCAATGGAGTCCGGACTTTCCTCTGACTTTCATCAGCGACAATCCAACTTGGCTGAATGGTCTTAACACAAGGAGCTAAGTTTCTCAATGGATTGTCTTTCTAATTTCCTTTTAGGCCCGTTTGCTTTAAAACTACTTTAAATCATTCTGGGAGACTTTATGAAATTTGTTGTTCTGTTTTTACTCGGCCTATCGTTGAATTCATTTTCTGCAGAAAGTAGCGAAGGCGGTAAGGCTCATACGGATTGGAATAAGGTTTCTCCTCAACCAGTGGCCGACACCTCAAAGTCTGTCTTACCAAAATCTACGAAGCTATTAACTCCCCAATTTTTAGAAAAGGTGAAGGCAACTGAAGTTTTATTAAAATGGGAAGACGTGGCTGACGTTGAGTATTATTTGCAAGTAGCAACTGATCCTGTTTTTAAATGGATGATCGTGAATACTCCCAATATGAAAGTCACTGAGTTCAATTTGAAAAACCTTGAAGCAGGCAAACAATACTTCTGGAGAGTATACACTCAAAAGCCAAACAATTGGCCTGGTTATACCAAAGGCGCAGTTGTTAAATCATCTTTTGAAGTTGTTAAATAATTAACAGGCCCTGTCTGGATTGACTGATTGAATTAAATCATTTAAATGTAACATTCGGAGGTACATTTAAATGATCAATCAAAATGCAATTGTCGAAAGTCTGAACTGGCGCTACGCCACTAAAAAGTTTGATGCGACAAAAAAAATTAATGAACAAAATTGGAACACTTTAGCTGAAAGCTTAAGGCTGGCTCCCTCTTCTTATGGTTTACAACCTTGGAAGTTCTTAGTTGTTCAAAATCGTGAAACACTAAAAAAATTAACACCCCTTTCTTGGGGTCAAACTCAGGTCGAAGACTGCTCACACTTTGTCGTTTTCACAACAATGGCAAAAATGACTGAAGAGCATGTGAAAAACTTTATTCAAAAAACTGCCAAAGTCCGCGGTCAAGATCCTGAAACTCTAAAGGGTTATCAAGATATGATGATCGGTGATGTTGTGAAAGGTCCTCGATCTGAAATCGCAAAATGGTGGGCTCAACGACAGTCCTACATTGCCATGGGATTTTTGATGCAAACCTCTGCTCTTTTGCAGATCGACACATGTGCCATGGAGGGTATCGACCCCGCTGGTTACGATGATGTTTTGGGCCTCAAAGGCACTGGCTACGAAACCGTTGCTGCCGTTGCTTGCGGATACCGACATCCAGATGACAAGTATCAAACTTTGAAAAAAGTCAGATTTGATACATCTGACGTGATCAAGTTCGTATAAGTTGCTAATCTCGGACCCATGAAGAAAATTCTTTACTGGGTCCGAAAAGATTTGCGAATTCACGACAATCTCTGCCTGCAGTGGGCCAGTCGCCAGCCTTGTGAAATTTTGATTGTTTATACTGACCCCAAAGAACTTTTACGATCTGAAAAATTCAGACAACAATTTCAATCTGAATCACTTCAGGACTTCTGGGGGCAGCTTTCAAAATTAGGCCTTTGCTTTCATGGGATTAAACAGCCAGCAGAAATGCTAATCCCAGATTTAGTGAAACGATTTGAAATTGACGAGCTCATTTTTCAAAACGAAATCAGCCCAGAAGAAATAGAAACTCAAGAAGCGGTCTTACAAAAAATTGAATCTACAAAATGTCAGGCTCAATCTTTTTGGCAAAGCTCTTTAATTTTAAAAAAGGATTTGCCCTTTCCGTTCGAAAGATTTCCTAACGGATTTTCTGAATTTAGAAAAAAAGTCGAGTATCAATTAACGATCCAGCCCCCGGTACAAACCAAATGGGAAAATTTAAAACAGCTGAATGCTGACGGTTTAGAAAAACCCTTAATTGAAAAATTGAACATTAAAAACTTATTCCTCGGCGGCGAAACTGAAGCCCTAAAGCGACTGCACCACTATCTTTGGAAATCTGATGCCATCGCAAATTACAAAGAAACTAGAAATGGAATGATTTTGCTGGATGACTCTTCGAAGTTTTCACCTTGGTTGGCCAACGGTTGTTTATCTCCTAGAATGATTTATCAAGAATTAACCAGATACGAACAAGAACGAACTCAGAATGAGTCCACTTACTGGATGTTTTTTGAACTTCTTTGGCGGGATTACTTTAAATTTTATGTTCACAAGTATGAAGCTTCAGTTTTTAGTTTATCAGGCATTGGAAAGAAGAAATCTCGAAAACTTTTAGAAGCTGAAGAACTCAGGCGTTTTGAAATTTGGACTGATGGTAGGACTGGCTACCCGTTGGTTGATGCCTGTCTGCGTGAGCTAAAACAAACGGGATGGATGAGTAACCGAGGCCGCCAAAATGCCGCAAGCTTTTTAGCTAAAACATTAGATGTGGACTGGCGCTGGGGGGCTCAGCACTTTGAAAAATATTTGCTGGATTACGATGTTGAAAGTAACTGGGGGAATTGGAATTACGTGGCAGGCGTTGGCACTGATCCAAGGGATCGCAGTTTCAATGTGATCAAACAATCCTATGATTACGACCCCAACGGGGATTACATCCGATTGTGGATTCCAGAACTATCAAACTTTCAAGGGGCAGAAATTCTAGAGCCCTGGGCTCACTATTCTAAGTTTCAAAAAAGTGGTTACCCAGAAAGAATGATCTAATGAAGGATTGTGTTTTCATTGGCATTGATCAAACAGGTGCTGTGAATTCTAAAGGCAAACCTAAGAAGCTGCCGATGGCTGTGCTCAGTTTTCAAAATCAAGAATGGCAAATTGAGACTCATTTTATCAGGGGACTTCATGCTGAAGAATTTAAACATTTAAAAAACCTGAAGATAATCGCTGTAGATAGTGTCCTGGGACTTCCCCACAAAGTTTTCCCCAAGAATAAAACGTTGCGGGATTTGTTTAAGCAAGCGCTAGGTTTTGAATTTAATAAAAAAGCTTATGGCATGGAAGCAGCTTACCAGTTTTTCCAAACCTTTTTACAAAATAAAATTCAAAATGAATTTCCAACCCGAGTTTGCGAGCAACTTGCCAAGGCAAATTCAGTATTTCAAAAGCATCCATTTCAAAAAAACATCGGCTGTGGCACTTTTCGGATTTGGAAAGAGTTAGGACAAAACTCTGACTGGTTTCATCTGTATCCACAAGACGGAGATTTTTCAAAGCTAACCAAGAAACCAGTGATCATGGAAGGCTATCCAAGTCTTATCTGGAAGAATCTAATCCAGTCTAACTCACGAAAGACAGAAGCTTTACTTAAACACTTAAAGCAAAATAAAATGAATCTATTGAATACGGATATTGATGCAGATACTGCTGATGCGATCGTGCTAAGCCTTGGGGCGTTCGAGTTTTACAAAAATCCAAAGTTAGTTGATCGACCTCACTTAAAAGCAGAGGGCTGGATTCTAAGCCTTGATTAGCCTCTATTTTTTTGAAAAGTTTCACTTTTTAGAGATTTTTGTACAATTTTCAAGATATAGATTCTTTCGTAGCAATTTTTTTTGAGCCAAGTAAATTCTCAGTCCATAGGAGAATATGAATGAAAAATTTTGCCTTTGCATTTCTAATTATAATTGCAACAACTAGCTCTACTGCGTTTTCTCAGAACAACCGATTGGGCTCTTGTATAAAACAAGATGTTGCAAAGAAACTTGCTTTTAATTTTCTTAAGCAGTTCCAGGGCGAGTTGGTCTCTAATATTGACGATCTCCATTCGTTTAAATTGAATAAACGTGATAGAAGTAACTACTTAACAGCTTCTAAAATTCAAAATATCGTGAGTTCTATAAAATGGAAGTCCTTGCCAAGAGAATATCAATCTGAAGTATTTATTCAAGGGGCGTGTGCACCTGGTGCTGAATGCTGGGCCTTCATGACCATTCTTTGCAGTGGTGAAATCTGGGTCACTGTTGACGGGACCGACTAACTTAAACTTGAGTCTGTATCTCTGCTCTTCGGGCTTCGACGTTAAGATAATCATATTTGCGGTTGAAAAGTGTAAAGAAGGTCGTAGGAAAAATATCGAACAGGGTATAAGTAGGGGAGTTAACTCTTTCGAGGTAAGTCTTTTTAAAGTCGATTCGCCGCTGAACACTTCGAGCTTCACTTTTGGCTAGGTAGCTATTTAGAAAACCACCTCTTAACCAGAGTCTTTCCATATTGGGGACCTCAGTAGCCTGAAAGGGAGCCCACCCCCTGCTGATAAGTGATTGATGGAATCCTTCGTTCAATATCAGCTATCACAACCTCGGCAAATCAGAAGCACGTCTCAAATTTCGAAAATCATGGAAATTCATTGCCAAAGACTCATTCCAATCACACAATTTTAACAACAACGAAGGCAAACCTAGATCTTAGGCTTGAACGATTCGAGCTTTATACCGCCTCTCGTTCGTATTGGATGAAGATCAAGCCGATAAAATTATCCAAAAATGTGCTGACACTTTGATTTGTTTACTGAAAAGATGGGGAACCACAATGAACTCGACAATAAAAATCTATAAAATAATCAATTTGATGACCGAGCTCGAGATCTTCTGTGCAAAAAATGATCAATTTATCGAAATCTCTGAATTTTCTGAAACCTCTATTTTTGTTGATTTAACTGATGCGAAAATCAATCCTGGCCAACTGGTCTCTATTTCAGGTGTTGTACAAATTAAAGAAAGCAGTCATGCATTTGATGCCATCGCAAATCTTGTAAAAGTTCAAACTTTGGTGGAAAAAATAGTTCGTCTTGAGTTTCAACTTAGACAATTTCCGAAAATACTTTGGGATGATTTTTTGATTTCTAAAGAATCAGCTCAAGAAAATATTGACACTCTTCTTAAAAAAATTAAAGGCGAACTGTAGATATGACCGTGAGTCCACCTTCTAACCTTCCAGTTTTTCTGCAAGAATCGCCTTGTTTAATTGCTGATCCTTCACCTTCATTTTCTGCGACAATTCAATTCGCCTTACAACAAATGGGGATCCGATTGTCACAAATAGTGATAGCCCGTAAATTTTCAGATGCAAAAAAATTGGTTATAGAAAAAAAGCCCAGATTAGTTATTACTGAACACCAAATTGAAAATGGATTTGGTTTGGACCTTATAGAGATTCAAGATTCACAGTATGAACAATCACAAAGGATTTCTTTCATCACGACGCAAAACTCGACTGAATCAACAATCGCAGAGGCTGCGGAAGGTCAAGTGGATGGCTATATGCTAAAACCCTTTCCGATGAGTGCTTTTCAAAAAAGAATGACTGAAATTGTCAATCAAAAGATAAACCCGTCAGAGTACTTGCTAAAGGTCAACTCTGGTAAAATTCATTTCGCAAAAAGCGAATTTGATATGGCTTTAGGCGAATTTTTGGCAGCAAAATCTCTGAAAGAAAAACCCACATTGGCCTGCTTCTTTGCCGGCAATAGTTTTAATGCAAAAGGTGATTATCTGAGTGCTTTGAAAGAGTATAAACAGGGCCAAAGCTACCAGGCTTTACACTATCTTTGTTTAACTGGTGAATTCGATGCATTAGTGACTCTTAAGAACTATGAAGCCGCCTATGAGCTGATTGAACCCATTAGGAAAAATTATCCTATTACTTCCCGTCGTTTAGCAAATATGTTCGTGGCCGCAGTTTATACCAACCACTTTGATGATCTATCCACGTTTTACAGTCTCTATTGCGGATTAGAGATTCGCACACCTGAGCTGATTCAAATTTCATCTATCGCCATGCTAACAGCAGGCAAATATTTTATTAAACAGCAAAACTTTAAGAAGGCAGTGGAGTATTTTGAAATTGGTTTAATGATTAACGGGAGAAGTTTTAGTTTCTTAGAAAAGATTGTTATGGAGTTTACTAAAGTGAATGCTTTTGTCGAAGCTGAACTCATGTTGTCTAAAGTGAATCCCTTGGATATCGGAACAGATCACTATACCCGTCTGCATTTTCAGGTTTCCCAATTGATTTTACCTCCGGCAGAAATGGTCGAAAAAAGTCGTAAAATTATATCTGCAGGCCTAGGCACTCCCGAAATTTTTAAATCTGTTGTTTTAGCTATGGCAAAGCTCGGCAAAGAAACACTTGCAGAATCTACCATTGCTAAAGCCATCGAAAGTGACCCTAAGTTAGGTCCTATTCTATATAAAATATTAAGCGATAATTTACCCAACAAGACCTAGGTTTTACAAACCAGTCTTCAGTGAATCAGAGCGTAAGCTCGAACGAACAAAATTCTTTGTCACACTTGTCTTTGGAACTTTTTGATCAAACCAAAACTGCAAAGGTTCTTTTAAGCCCACCCCGTGCATATAATTATAGAGAGCTTTCTTTAAACCATATCCCATTTGATCATGATTTGCTGTCGTTGGATCTTCAAACGGCACTTCGTATTCGGCAAACAAACCTTCTGCGGGCCTTGTGCGTGGATTTAATTTGACCCCGAAGTTTTCTGGATTTCGTCCCACCGGAGAATGAATCGTTGCTAAAAACCTGTGCCAGAAACCAGAATCGATACAGTCGTTTTCAAAAAGTTGTCGGACCATCTCGAGACTGTCCATGGTGTCTTGATCTGTTTGTGTTGGAAATCCATACATCAAGTAGGCATGCACATAAATTCCTGCTTTTTTAAAAGCCTGAGTCACTTTTGCGACCTTTTCGACTTCGATTCCTTTTTTAATTAAGCTAAGAAGTCTTGGAGTTGCGACTTCCAGACCACCAGTCACAGCCACGCAGCCGGCATCCGCCATCAGTTGTGCAAGCTCATCATCAAAGTGAGTATCAAAGCGAAGATTCCCCCACCAACTGATTTTTAAACCCCGCTTGATGATTTCTTGGCTGAGTTGTTTTAACAGTGCAGGTGGCCCTGCTTCGTCGACAAAATGAAACCCACTGGATCCGGTTTGTTGCATGACTTTTTCAATGTGATCCACAATGCGGCTGGCCTTTTGAGGCTCAAACCGGCTGATGTAATCTAAATTCACATCACAAAACGTACATTTCTTCCAGTAGCAACCGTGGGCCAAAATGAGTTTGTTCCAGCGAAAATCTGACCACATACGATGCATGGGATTTGGCATCTCCACCATGGAAATATAATCTTTCAACGGAAGGCCATCATAATCAGGTGTCAGATTTTCTTTAAACGGCTGATCTTGAATCTTTGAATTTGATAGCTCAACAACTTTGCCATTTTTTAGAACTTTGGTTCGAAGCAAATCTTCTTCCGCTCGCTTGCCTTCTAAATGCTCAATCAAACATTTCAGTGGCATCTCGCCGTCATCAAAAATCAAAAAATCGGTGTATTTAAAAATTCTAGGATCTTGCAGTTTACGAAGCTCAGTATTAACAAAGCCCCCGCCCATCACCACTTTAGATTTTGGAAATTGAGCCTTTAAGATTTCAGCAGACCGGAGGGAGCCATAAACGTTCCCAGGAAAAGGCATCGTAAAACCAATCAAATCCGGTTGAAAGTTCGTGGTTTGATCGAAAAGTGATTCTTTCATCATCTGATCAAGTAAACCCATGGGTTGATCTAATTTATTTTGAAGCGGAGTAAATGAAGACATCGAAGAGGCTAAACTTTCACCGTACCTTGAAAATTCAAAGTCAGAATCCAGTCCATTCTTAATCACATCTGCAATATCATCTAAATAAAGTGAACCAATGTATTTGGCCTGATCCTGTAAACCCATCTCACCAAATTTCGAAAGCAAGAGATCATTATGCTGTTGAAGTGCTAAAAACCTGGGGCCCTCTGGAACAAGTTGCCTTCTGGCTAATCTTAAGGCCATAGATGAGTCTTTGCCTTGCAAAAAAGTGACGACGGTTTCGATGGTCTGTTCGTAATCAGTGAAGGCTTCTAGAAAAAATTGAACCGAATCATTTTGTGAATCTTTTTGAACGAGTTCGTTTTTCAGCCTTTGAAGCCCCGCTTTTGATAAGAGCTTCAGCATCATCAAAAGGCCCAAATCAATTTGCTTCACCTCTTGATTCAAATTTTTGAGAAAAGCAGTCAAATACGGCGTTGCCGGATAGGGTGAGTTCATTTGGGTCATAGGGGGTGTAATAAGTAAAACTCTCATAGGATTAAGATCGATTTAAATACCACAATCCCCACTTTTTGTCTAAGTTCGATGGCCAAATGTCTGTCATTAAAAATCGTATTGAAAAGAATTACAGAAAGCTAAAGCCTTGGAGTGATCGCAATCGCTTTGAAGCTTTTAGACTTTATGACCGAGACATCCCTGAATTTCCTTATATCATCGATCTGTATAAGAATTATGCCTTAGTTTATGACCGCACTGATTCCTTTCTTGATGCCGGCAAGAATCACTTAGAGCCCACCACATTGGCCATTCAGGCTGTTTTAGGTGATCGAATCACCGAAATCATTTTTAAAAAACGTGTCCGCCAAGAAGGTGAACAACAATATGAAAAGCTCTCGACAATAGATCATGAAATTCTAGTTCAGGAAAACCAATTTAAATACCGCGTGAATCTTTGGGATTATTTAGACACCGGCCTTTTTTTGGATCATAGACCCTCAAGATATAAAATCTTCAAAGCAGCCCAAGATGCAAAGTTTTTGAATCTGTTTTGCTATACAGGCTCTGTCAGTGTGGCCGCTGCATTGGGTGGAGCTCAGGTGACAAGTGTGGATTTATCTAAAACCTATTTAGATTGGGCCCAAAGAAATTTTGAGTCCAACCAAATTGATTCAAAAAATCACAAATTTATTCAGGCTGACGTCCTGCAATTTCTGGATGATTCGGTTGCTACAGCGCCTCAAAAGTATGATCTGATTTTCTTAGATCCCCCGACATTTTCAAATTCAAAAAGAATGCTTGATGTCCTCGATACCCAGCGAGATCATGCAAAATTAGTCAGGCAATGCATGCAAATTCTAACACAAAATGGGCTTTTGATATTCACAACAAATAAAAGAAAATTTAAACTAGAGCCAGAACTCAAAAATGAATTTCGAATTACTGAGACGACAAAAAATACAATTCCTGTGGATTTTCATGACCAGCAAATCCACTCAAGTTTCGAAATTCGAAAATTATAATTGATCCCAAAGACAAATGGCCCTAAAAGAACTTTATGAATGCTTTAGGTCGCCACATACTCGTAGAATTTACTGACTGTAACGCTGATATCTTGAACGATGTTGATATCGTCGAGAAATCCATGGTGGAAGCGGCTAAAACCGCTGGTGCCACAGTTATCAACTCCACTTTTCACCATTTCTCTCCGTGGGGAGTGTCGGGTGTGGTTGTGATTCAAGAAAGTCACTTGGCCATTCACACTTGGCCTGAATACCGCTACGCTGCTGTCGATTTATTTACTTGTGGTGAAACAGTGGATCCATGGGTTTCCTTTGAATTTTTAAAGAAAGCTTTCAAATCCAATAAGTTCTCGGCCATCGAAATGAACCGTGGGTCTTTACACGTGATGAAGCGTGATGACTTCCAGCCTAAAAAGCGCAATGATTCAGCTCCTATTGCGCCCAATACAGCCCACAAAATTGCCCGTAATGTTTGGTTCACCGATAAAGATGAACAACAAGCCTTAAGCCTTCGCTACAACGAAGTTCTTTTCAACGAAACAAACCCCCTTCAACAGGTCCGTGTATTTGACACACCTTCATTCGGAAAAATGCTGACCATCAATAACATGGTCATGTGCACAGAGCGTGATGAAGCCCACTACCACGAAATGATCGTGCATCCCGCCATGCAGCTTTTAGAAAAGGCTGAAAATATTCTTGTTATCGGTGGCGGTGATGGCGGAACAATTCGTGAGGTTTTGAAGTACCCAAGTGTTAAAAAAGTCACGATGGTTGAAATCGACGAAGCCGTTGTTCGAGCCAGCAAAGCCCACTTGCCCACATTATCCAGTGCTTTTGATAACCCCAAACTTGAGCTCATCATTGGAGATGGCATCGAGTTCGTCAAAAAAGCTCAAGAAGCCAGCTATGATCTGGTTATCGTTGATGGTTCTGATCCCGTGGGCCCTGCAGAAGGTCTTTTCACTTCAGCATTTTACAAAGACTGTTACCGTTCTTTAAAATCCCACGGCATGCTTGTCTCTCAGGGCGAATCCCCACTCTTCCACCAGCGAACATTTGTGGATCTTCACCGCTGCTTAAAAGGTGTTTTTGGTCAGCAAAACGTCAATACACTGCTGTTCTATGCTTCTTCCTACCCAACTGGCATGTGGAGCTTCCAAGTGGCCTCTAAGAAGGCCTTTAATCCTATTCAAGATTTAAATTCTGAAAAAGCAGAGGCTTTTAGCAAGCAAAACAATCTTCATTATTACAATGAAGGTGTTCATACAGGTGCTTTTGCTGTTCCGAATTTTGTTAAAAAGATGTTGGAGCTGTAAAGCCCCAAACTCCGGTGGATGATTTTTGTAAATCCTGGGGGGTGAGGTTTTGTAAATGCCGATTTTAGCTTTAGACGTGACCCAAGCCCAGCTCGGATTCGCACCCAACAACAAAAAACTGTAAATAAAACCTAAAAGCCTTACGTTCCCATGAACTAACATGCAAAGCTTTCCCTTTTCTAGTTTTTTGTATATGTAGGACTGTGACTAAAATTCTGCTGACCACCCTTAATTCGACCTACCAGCACTCTTCCTTTGGATTACGCTACCTGAAGGCGAATTTAAAAGAGTTAGCACCTCTTTGTGAGATTAAAGAATTCACCATCACTCAAAAGCCTGAAGACATCGCTGAAAAAATTCTTGAGACTTCGCCACAGATTTTAGGCTTTGGCGTCTACATTTGGAATGTTGCAGAAACTTTGAAGGTGATTGGACTGATTAAAAAAATAAGTCCAGAAACGGTGATCGTTCTTGGCGGTCCAGAGGTTTCCTTTGAAAGTGAGGCTCAAGAAATTGTTCGCCTTGCTGACTATGTCATTAAAGGCGAGGCCGATTTTCAATTTTATGATCTTTGTAAACAAATATTTGATCAACAAAAGCCTGCAGCTAAAATCTGGAAGCCTATCTTACCCGCCATTGATCAAATTCAATCTCCTTATCACTTGTTTGATGAGACTGACCTTAAAAATAGAATATTGTATGTCGAAGCCAGTCGCGGATGTCCTTATAAGTGTGAGTATTGCCTCTCATCTTTAGACACCTCAGTTCGAAATTTTCCCATTGAACCCTTTTTGAAAGACCTAGAGAGTTTAATTCAAAAAGGGGCCAGAACTTTTAAGTTTGTGGATCGGACATTTAATTTAAGCCCCAAAATCAGCACGCAGATTTTGCAGTTCTTTCTGAATCACATGCAAGAACCTTTGTTTTTGCATTTTGAAATGGTGCCCGACCGATTGCCAGATGAACTCAAAAATTTAATTGAAAAATTCCCAGCAGGAAGTCTTCAGTTTGAAATTGGAATTCAAACTTGGAATCCTGCTGTTGCCGCCAACGTCAGTCGCAGACAAGATTATAAAAAAATTATCGAAAATCTAGGCTACCTCAAACACAAGACAAAAGTTCACACCCATGTAGACTTGATTGTAGGTTTGCCCGGGGAGACCATCGAGAGCTTCGCAAATGGCTTTGATCAATTGGTCAGCCTGGAACCTGATGAAATCCAAGTGGGAATTCTGAAACGCCTTAAGGGTGCGCCCATCTCTCGACACGATGTCAATTTTCAAATGGTCTATGCCGAGCACTCTCCGTTTCAGATCTTGAAAACAAAAGATGTCAGTTACGTGGAAATTCAAAAGATGAATCGCTTTGCAAAGTTTTGGGATCAAATTGCAAATAGCGGAAATTTTAAAACCACGATTGCGGCCATTAAGAAAAAAGCACAACTGGATCAGGTTTCTTTTTTTGGTGTCTTTATGAATTTGACGGAATTTTTATTTCAAAGGCATGGACAAGCCCATGCGATCTCATTGTTAAGTATGACTGAATCTTTATGGATCTTCTTCAAAGATATCCAAAATTGGTCTGAAGATGTCGCAACTGAAGTTCTTGTTTATGACTATTCGGTCAGAGGCAAACGAGATGTTCCTTCGTTCTTGAAGAACAAAATTTCTTTAGACGCCGCTCCAGCATTGACGACTTCTGCGCACATCACCCCCTCCGTCACTCCAAAAAGGCAACTTCGCCACTTACAAAACTAGGTCTTTCTGGCGTAGTGCTTGCTAATCCTTTCAATAGTCGCGGTTTTTGTTATTTAAAGTCCTACTGTTTCGATCCTAGCCTTGGGTCGAGGCCCAGTTGTGACCTGGTGACAACGACTTAACCACTTAAAGTTTACCAATTGGTTAATTTTAAGGTTAACAATTTACTAGGAAAACCTATTTTTAGGGATTGGACATGGTTATATTGACGCCATGCAACCAACAACTAAAAGGGGAGAATATATGAAACAAGTTATCGAAACTACAAGAAAATTAGCAATCACCGTGCTTTTGGCATTTGGTGCAAGTGCCTGCCAAAAGAAAGACGAAGCCGCTGATAGAAACGGCCAAGTTAAAGTGAAGGTATCAGCCATTGAGCAAATGGATGCGGCTGAATTGACATCAACTGCCGAGCAGCTGATTTCACCCTACACTTTTATGATCTCTCACGAGATGGCCAAGAAAGCTTTGGCTAAAGATCCTTACAATTTGAAAGCTGAATTTATCATGCGAATGACGAAACCACTTCAAGTTTTTAAAGGAATTCATTCACGCATGAGACCTTCACTTAATCCTGATCAAGTTGCAGGACATGAAGACTGGCTGAGAAGATTTCCGAACTCTCCACTCAAGACTTTTTTGACTGCTCAAGGTTCACCCATTGCAACAGTCACTGATGCTCAGAATGTTTTAACAGAGTACTTCACTGCACTTCAGGAATTCCGTGCCTTCCTAAAAAAGAATCAATCTGCAAAACTAAGTATTGAGCTCAATGCACAAGCTTTTGAGAATGAAATTCGTGAAGAAATGGCAGACAGCTGTCGATACGTGGGTCTAGAAGAAGACCTAGAACTTGTTTGTGATTACTCTGAAATAGCCACCAAAAAACTCAACATCGCAGACCTAATAGCTCTTCGCCAAATGGTTTCAGGACAAATCATGTACAGTATGTTCAATAACTACTCTCTTGAGGGACTAGAAAAAATTGAGCAAAATGTGGGTCTCACGAATAAGCAAAAGACTGAAGCCATGGCTCTTTTACCAAAATTTGGTAAATTGCGTTCATCGCATACATTTGGAATTTTAAAAGACATTGGTTCTGATTTCAGTGGTGCTATCAAATGGGCAGTTCAATATCAAAATGAATTGTGCCCTGAAGGTCAAACGTCCTATGGTCAAAGAAAAGGTTATCTTTTCAAGGACGGAATTTGTGACGAAGATGCTGATGCAACTCAAAAATTGCTAGCCACTTTGGATCAAGCGTTAAAAGGTGCCGCACAATTTGATTTGGAAACAGAAAGCGGAGCTCCCATCACGACAAAACTGAACGCATTTGCTTGGACTGATCGCCCTGTACGTGACCTACGACAAGTGATGCCGACACAATGGAATGAGTGCGATGAAGCGACTGAAATTCGTGACAACACTTTAGGTGGAATCTTTGTCGAGAACAATTTCAATCTGACTCTTGATAAGAAGTGTGAATAAGATGAACTTTTCCCGAGGAAAATCAATCATGACTATCCTTATCGTGAGCTTGAATTTTCAAGCTCACGCTTCCTTGTCTAAGATCTCAGGCTTTGCTTTAGAAAACTGCAATGAAGAACAAAAGTGTGTGAAGTTAAAAACGGATGAAGTGCAATCAGGTACAATGACTCAGCTGATGTCATTTCAAGAATTTACTTTAGAAATAAAAGAGAAGACTAAAACCAGAACTCTTTTAGGATCATACGGTTACTACGATCCTCAAGATCAACGCTTGGTTTTAACGTTAGAAAATAAAAAAGAACTTGAACTTTCTTTGAAGGACTTAAGTGAAACTCAGTACAACTAAGTCACTACGACTTATCAGTTTGATGATTCTTTTACTTCTGGCAGCTTGCCAGGGAGAAAAAACCATCATTAACAATCCAGCTCCAGTGGCAGACACCTCGATGGGTGGAACTGACAACACGGGTGGTGGTAGCGGAATTGAGGGAAAACCCTTCGAAGACTATATTGAAAAAAACTTGGAACTAACTGATGCCTATAAGAATCATCTTCAAGCCTTAATGGATCAAATAAAAATTGAAGCTCCAGGTTTAGCTGGTGATATGTATCATATTTCAAGAAACCGCGAGTGGTACTTTGTTCCTGGACCTGTCAGAAAGATTTCAGAGCAAATCATTGGTGCTTATTCAAAATCTGTTCAGTTTGCCTTACAAGATCACAACAAAGTTTGGATCGACCGAAATCTATATGTTGAAATGAGTCCCTCATCACAGGCAAACCTTCTGCTTCATGAAATGGTGATAGGAATTCGATTGATGCAGTATCAAGATAAGATGGATCAGTGCATTGCCAAAGCTGCCAAACTTGCTTTAAACGAAGAAACAGCAGCCGAATACAAAAAACAAAAACAAAAATGCAGAAGATCCTACCCCCGCTTACCAGGATTTGAGCAAAAAAAGTTTAGACTGAACCAAAATGACTATGACATCGTCAGAAAGATTGTCAGTCTATTAGATCGAGCGAATCCAGATATCGAAGAAGCCGTTTCAATTATTGAATCCCACGGGATTCGCAACTACCAAGACTAAAACTCAAAATAATCCACATTTAAACATCTGGTTGTTTCAGATTGTGAGGGCTTTACAATCTTAAGTATTCCTTCAATAAAATCCGGAAGCTGACGTCGAATCATTTCTGCCACCTCTTGGGACAAAGCATACTGCCCTGAGTAGAAAAAAGTCTCGTCTGATTGAAAGTTCATCTTCTGAAAAGAAAGCTGTCGCCAATTTTGCAAGTTACGTGTGGCCAGTGGATCTGACGGAGGCAAGTAGATGTGCGCAGGACCCATTGATAACTTGTCACCGGCCTGTAGGACAATTTTATTTTCGATTAAAAAATTTAAAATCTTTAAAACTTGGTTTTTTGGAATTTGAAGTCGCTGAGACAAAACTTCAGCTGAATTGATATCAGGAATATCAGTGAGAATCCTAATCGCTGGATAAATCCAAGTTGAATAGTACTGCTGCTTGGCTTGATCATCTAATGCGTGGTCTTTTCGCAAACGATTTTCAATTTTCTTGGCTTTGTCCTGTCGATCTCTGACCTGTTTTTGAAGTTTTGTTTTTAGCTTAAAAGAACCGGATCTGCCGATTTCAACGAGCAAAATAAAATAATCAGTCTCATCGTCATCTAAAAGAAGATATTCGCTTAATTCACAGGCCAGCTCTAGGCTCAGCTCTTTATCACCTTTAAAAATCTGACTGACCATGGTTGTTGAAATCCCAAGCGCTAATGACATCCGTCGGTACTCACCATGACCTTTTTGCGGTTGCTGCAAAACCCAGGCATTCACGAATTCTTTATAAGAATCGAAATGATAAATTTTTATCACTAGGTCCTCTTTTGTGCTTCAAACTTAAGGTCGACAAATGATTGTAAACTATTGTCATTCAAAATTTCTTCCAATTGATCGACTCCTTGTAGAACCAAATCCAAATTTTCTACACTAGAGCCCTATAAGAACAGCGGCAGTTAAGAAAACCATGTGCAGACATTTTTCTATCATTGAAAGTCTAAGTATTGATGTCAACCGCTGATCAAGTCAGGGGAATGATGGCTCCACTTTTTGAATCATCGGTGATCTTCAGAAATTGGGTTCTAAATTCTTCTGATAAAACTTGAATTTCAATCCCAAGTCCCTTCAAGCAACCTGCGCGCTCAGCTGCTCTGACCCAGCGAATGATTCCGATCATGTGAAGGTTTAAATCAAGAAACGAAATCGCTAGGTTTTCACCCACACGATATCCGATTGGATCAATGTTCAAAAAAAGTCCATTGAGACCGCAGTTGATGAGTTTCTTTTCTACCGCCTCTTGAATCGTGGCCGCCTGAATTTGAGTTTTGTAAGTGACTGGCTCTTCAAATTTGACCTTCCATTTATCCACTGATTCTTTTAAGCAATTTTTTACGTTTTTTAGTAATTCAGTAGGATTGAAGGGCTTAGGAATTAGATCAGCGGCCCCCTCTGCAAAGGCTTCTTCTAAGGAAAAATCGGAAAATCCGCTCATCAGCACGACAATGGGTTGTGTTAAATGAAGTTTCCGAATTGATTTTAAAAGGAATCTTCCATCACCATTGGGCATACGAATATCTGATAGGACCAAATCGAAATGAGAGGAAGAAACCAGTGTGAGTGCTTCGTTCCCGTTTTGTGCTGTGACAACCTCAAGACCTTCCAGTTCAAAATAGTCTTTGAGACTGTCCCGAATACCGGACTCATCATCTACAATTAATATTCGCGCAATTTCTGGTTCTAGCTTCATCTAATCGTTTCCTATGCTTAGCATGATTCAATTGTTGAGTATATTTTAACAAATTCAAAGGCCTGATTGAAACAAAACACAGGAAAACCTTCACAAGTCTAGGTGCTTATGAGTAACCTATGATGACGAAAGCCTTGAGGATAGTAAATATGAAACAAACAAATAGAAGCATCTACTGGCCGACCACATTGTTCTTAGTCATCACTCCCGTCGTCGCCTTTATTTCGGTTCCCATTTACATTTTTAATTTTGGATTCCCAACCGAGATCTTCGTGTTTTCCTTGATTTTTTCTGTATTAACAAATTTAAGCATTACAGCAGGCTATCACCGACTTTTTGCTCACAGAAGTTACGAAGCTCATTGGCTACCCAAAATGTTTTTTCTACTGATCGGAGCATCGGCATGGCAAGGCTCAGCTTTAAAATGGGCCTCAGACCATAGAAAACATCATTCAAAAGTCGACAGTGACGAGGATCCATACTCGATTAAAAAAGGTTTTTGGTACGCACATATGGGTTGGCTTTTTTACCGGGAGTCCGTAGATCTTCCAGTCTTTGCACCAGATTTAAAAAAAGATAAACTCGTCGAACTTCAAGATCGCTACTACTATTTTATCGCAATTTTGATGAGCTTTGCTTTACCTGCCATTGTGGGTCACTTTTTAGGTTCTGCGTGGGCAGGCTTTTTCATTGGTGGATGCCTTCGAGTCGTATTAACTCAACAGAGCACTTTTTTAGTCAATTCCCTAACCCACACAATGGGTCAGCAAACCTACTCGGATCAAGTCAGTGCTCGTGACAGTTTAATAGTCGCTTTTTTAACTCACGGTGAAGGTTATCATAACTTTCACCATACCTTTCAAATCGACTACCGAAATGGGATTAAATGGTATCAGTGGGATCCAACAAAGTGGACCATCCGAATTTTGTGGCTAACAGGCCTTGCTAATAGGCTCAAAAAAATTCCCGATACAGAAATTTTAAAAGCCCGGCTGCAAATGGAATCAATTCGAATTAAAGCGAAGGGATTTTCTGACGAAAAAATTGAGCAAATGAAGGAAAATATCATAGCCACTCAAGCTAGATACCGAAAACTAAAAGCCGACTACGAAATTGTAAAAAAAGAAATCTCTGACCATTCTAAACATCAGATCGATTTACTTAAAATTGAAATTGAAAGAGCACAGCTTGAATTTCAATTCGGCATTCGGCAGTGGCATTTGTTTTTAAAAGCTAAGATTTAATTCTTCTTAGCTTTGCTGAAGGCAGCTGCCAAAGATCCAAATTGACCCGTTGATTGTGTTGATACAAGTCTCCAGCTTTCATCTTCACCTTCTGTGGGAAGCCCTAGGCTGATTTTTCTTTCTTCAAACAAAATTTGATCGATTCGAACTTTAACTAAATCACCCTTCTTTTTGTTCTCAAAAGAACTGCCCTCTGCAGAGTCTTTCCATTTTGACTTGGGCATCAATCCAGTCACACCTGGAATTAAATTAATGAATAATCCGTAAACTTCTTTTTTCTCGACAGTGCCATCAACTATGGCTCCAACTGGGAAAGAGATAGGCACCTGCATCCAAGGATCACCGACGCCGCCCGCCTGCTTGATGGATAAAGAAATTTTTAATCGACCATCAACTTCATCAATTTTTAAAATTTTTACTTGAACTGTCTCTCCCACTTTTAAGGCTTCAGACGCATGTTTGAGTCTGATGAATCCGATTTCGGAAACATGGACAAGACCTTCTACGCCATCTGAAAGTTTAACGAAAGCTCCAAAGGTTTCAAGACGAGTGACTTCACCTTGAAGAATGTCGCCAGCTTTGTTTTTTTCAATCCATTCGCCTTCGTTTTCAGCTTTTTGAAGACCTAGTAACTTTTTTCTAGAAACAACGATATTTCGGCCTTGCTCATCTAACTGCGTGATTAAGAATTCAAATTTTTTATCCACAAAGGCCTGTCCCTCTTGGACAAAAGATGAATCTATTTGGCTAATGGGGCAAAAAGCTTTTCGGCCTTGAATGTCGACGCGAAATCCACCTTTTACAACCTCAAGGACTCGACCCATCACCGGAAGTTCCATATCGAAGGCATCTTGGAGACTATCAATATCTGCCGCCGCTTTTTTCGAGCCCTTTCGAGTGACACGAATTTCGCCTTCGCGAGCTCGTAGGACTGTCACTTCGATGAAGTCTCCGACTTTATACTTTAATTTTTTCTCTTCGTCTAAAAGATCTGCCCGTAAGAGGATTCCATCCTGAGGAGTGCCCGTTGATACGAAGGCCTCTTCAGCCCCGATGGATAAAATTTCAGCTTTAAAAGTTTGGCCGACAGAAACTTTTCCTGATGCACGATCTAATGATTTTGCAAAAAGATTTTCGAAATCATTTTCTGAGTTTTGTTCGTCATCACCGAAGAGATCTTTTTTTGCCATTTGAATGTCCTTACAGTTGGGAGAAATGAGAAGGAAGCGTATCAATTCAGTAGACTGTTGTAAACGTTGAGATTGCCCTGAATCATGGATTCTAGGCTGAATTCAATTAAAACATGCTGTTTTGCATTTTCAGCCAGTGTCTGTAACTTTTCTGGTTGATCAATTAACAATGCAAGGTGACGAGCAAGTCTGACGGAATCACCTTTTTCGATCAGTAATCCAGTTTGTTCGTGTTGAATGATTTCAGGAATACCACCCACACGACTGCCGACGGGGCAGCAACCAGCCAATATCCCATCTAAAATGACAGTGCCTAAACCTTCATTGTTGGATGGGACAACAAGAACATCTAAGCTTGATAGAAACTCGGGCACATCTTTCAAAAATCCTAAAAAATGGATTTCATTTTGTAATCCTAGCTCATTGACTAGGCCATCCAGTTCTTCCTTGAGTTCTCCGGCGCCAGCAATAAAAACTTTAAAAGTCGTGTGGGTTTTTTTGAGAATTGCAATCGCTTGAATCAGGGTCGGGTAACCCTTCTGATTGGATAATGCAGAAGCGTTTCCAAATATAAGAAATTTCTGTGGGATTTGATGCTTAATACGAAATTGCTTTTGAATTTCTTTTCGATTTAGATTTCTATAAACCTCATCACTGACAGCACTTCGAACGACTTTAATTTTAGCTGGTGATATTCCATACTGGATTAAAATTTCTGCGATGGCCTGAGAAATGGCAACATAACAGGTGACCTTTGGACTGAAATATTTGAACTTGGTCAGCCAATTTTTTTTAGGAACATTATCGACACGCCTATGTACAACTATTTTTAAGTCTGGCAAAAAGAAAGCCACATGAACTGCAAGAGTGTGTGCTTTCGCTGTGTGTGCATCAATGAGCTGGATTTTATTTTTATTTATAAATTGGACTAACTGATAAATAATCCTTGGGTCATACGGATTCCCACTTTTAAGTTCTAAAGCTTCACAGCTCCATCTGTTTTCTTTGATTGCCACACTATTAAAAGGGGCTGCTGCAAATTGCTTTTCAACTTTTTCATGCAGGCCTTCAATCAGGGCTTTGACTTGGTTCTCTCCACCACGCCAGGTTTTTTCTGTATCAAGATGCAAAATACGCATAGACCTTTGTCCTCTTATAAAAACATTGATCTCACAAAAACTTGAGAATCACAAACCGAAGTCTTGCGATGAAAAGCCAGGTTTTACAAACCGGACTCCCATCTGCACCAAAAGGCGTAATGCTTATAAATGCAACACAATAGAAAAAGACAAACGCCAAATAGGGGGAAAGAATGTCAAAATCACTATTATCAATATTTACAGTTTTGAGTCTGTCGATGACAGCTCAAGCCGCTTTGCCAATTGAACACTTCATTGTGGGGGGAGAAGATGCTCAAGTCGGCGAGTTTCCGTTCATCGTTTCTTTACAAAGTGGATCGCACTTTTGTGGAGGCTCTTTGATTACTAGTGAATGGGTTTTAACTGCTGCTCATTGTATCGGCGGAACAATGAAAGTTGTAACAGGACTTCACAATCAAAAAGTGATGACTGGGACTGAAACTTTTCGCACGGTTAAAGTTGTGAAACACCCGAACTACAATAGCTCGACAATTGATTATGATTTTGCACTTGTTAAATTAGAGGGGAAATCTTCTTCAAAACCCATCGCTTACAATGATGCTGAAATTGTAATTCCTAAAGATGGAACGAAAATTGATTCAGTCACCGCAGGTTGGGGATACACAAAAGAAGGAGCTTGGAAAATTTCTGACATTCTTCAAAAGGTCACTGTGCCTTTGGTGTCTCAAGAGGAGTGCAACAAAGCTGCAAGTTATAACGGTGATATCACGGATCGAATGCTCTGCGCGGGTCTAGCCGCAGGTGGAAAAGATTCCTGCCAAGGCGATAGCGGGGGTCCTCTTGTTGTTCAAGATAATGAAAAGGGCGAACTCGTTCTTGCGGGTGTCGTAAGCTGGGGCGCTGGCTGTGCACGTCCAAACAAATACGGAGTGTATTCAAAAGTAAATTCTGTGTCTCAGTGGATTGAAGAAACAATTAAATAAAATTTAATGATTGAGTTTTAATAAAAAAAGGCTGATCTCAGGATCAGCCTTTTTTTATGACGCGCAATAAGAAACCAGCCTTTGGACTTGCAACCCAAAGAACCCACCTGAAGAATTATTGACAGGGGGAAACGTATGAAAATTAACTTATTGGTAACAAGTATTGCTTTGGCTATTTCATGCTCTGGATGGGCAGCTAATATTCCTTTTGTTGTAGGCGGCGAACAAGCCAGCCCAGGTGAAGTGCCTTTTATGGTTTCACTTCAATCAGGTGGACGACACTTTTGTGGCGCATCACTTATCAAGAAAAATTGGGCTTTGACTGCAGCTCATTGTGTTCGAGGCCAGTCGACTCGTGGATTAACAGTTGTTGTTGGTGCTTACAACTTAGGTCAAAATGTCCAAGCAGAAAAATTTCCAGTTGAAAAAGTAGTTGTTCATCCCGACTACAGCGGAAGCACAAACGATTTTGCACTTTTGAAAATCGGTGGACAGTCTCGTGGACAAGTCGTTGAGCTCAATAAGACTCAGTTAAAAGTTCCTTCGCAAGGTGCACCACTTGTTGCAACAGCTGCTGGTTTTGGTTACATCAAGCAAAATGGTTGGGTTATTGAGAAGACATTGCGAAAAGTTAACCTACCATTAGTTTCTCAACAAGAATGTAACCGTGCTTACAACGGCAAGATCACAGATCAAATGATTTGCGCTGGTAAGCCTCAAGGTGGAATCGACACTTGCCAAGGTGATAGCGGCGGACCCCTGTTCTTGAAACGTTCACAATCTCAAGGTGGCGCACTGTTAATCGGTGTTGTTAGCTGGGGTGAAGGTTGTGCTAGACCCAACAAGTATGGCGTATATGCACGAGTCAGTTCAGCTATTGGCTGGATTCAACAAGTTACAACAATACAGCAATGATTTATGTTTTCAGTGGGGCTTGAACCTCGCTGAGATAAGCGACAATTTCAGCACAGCCACATCACCAGGCTGTGCTTTTTTTATGCATGGAATTTCGCAATTGATTAAGGCTCAGAGTGAGCCAGAATATAATTCAATCCAACAAAAAATGTCAAAGAGTGCTTGGTCTTATGAAGAGGACTTCGCAGATTAGCTGACATTGAGTAGTCATTCAGTGCCCAACCAAAGTAGGTCTTCCACTGCCGAAAGCTACTTTGAAGTAAATAGCCTAATTCATGGCTAAGTAAACCCTCTTTTGTTTTAAATAGCAGGCGTGTTGCTGTCACATCTTTCGATTGCACTTCAAAATAATTTTTTAAGAACTTTTTTGTTCCGTACCTTGAGGTCAGAAAGAACCGATTAAAAAACTGAACATTTGGAAAGTAAGTGTATTGATTTGCAAAATTAAATGTCAGCCGTGTTTGCAAGGCAGGACCCGACACAGCTTGCCTTTCACCTGTCAGATCTAAGCCTTGCGCCATTAACAGACCAAAATCAAAATGGTCTGATAGTTTTACATTCACTTGTGGGCCCAAAGCTAAGACCAAAGGCAGATTTTTCATTCCTTTGCGGTCGTCATTTTCTGAAGAATCCAATGGAGGAATTCCAAAACCTGAAAACTCAATTTTTACTTTATCTGTCTTAAAAAAGAAGACTTGCACACCTTCCCTATCATCTGCGTACAAAATTTCTCCCCTGTACTCGAAGGTGGGGACTGGAAGTGCAAGAGTTGTGAACCGATCTGATGATGGATACTGCTCAAAATGCACAACTCCGAAACCGACTCCGTAATCCCATTTCGATTCTTGAGGGTTTTCATGGGCCCACGAAATTTTGCAAAAAATAAGAAGTAGAATTAAAAAATTTCTCATCAAAGATCGATGGGTCCACCCTTTTTAAGGGCGACCTGATAACTATTTCGCTTTTGAATCTCAACTAAAAATCGAGAAAGCTGGGGGTAGTTAAATTGATCCCTTAGCAAAGATTGCGCACTGTAAATTGCAAAACCCAATTGGATGTCAGCAACTGAAAACTCGTTGCCAGCAAACCATTTTTTATTTTTAAGCTTGGATTCTAGAAAATCTAAATTGAGATGAATTTGCGGATTGATGTACATCCTGTGAATGTTTCTGGAAATTTCCTTCATGATGGGTTTTATAAAAAATGGCATTGGTTGCTTAGGTATCATATTAAAAATGAGACTTAAAACAAGCTGAGGCATGAACGAGCCTTCTGTGTAGTGCATAAAGTATTGATAGCTCAGATAGTCATCTGAACTTTTGTCTGATGGTTTTAACTTCCCCTGGCCATAATGATCTAAAATGTATTCAAGAATGGCGCCGGACTCGGCAACTACTCGATCACCGTCTGTAATCACTGGAGATTTTCCAAGAGCGTGAATTTTCACAAGCTCTACAGGAGCTGTTTTTGCCTTGGGGTCCCGATCATAAACTTTCAGATGATAAGGAATTTGAAGCTCTTCAAGCAACCAAAGAACTCGGTGGGATCTGGACTGTTTCAAGTGATGAACTGTTATCATGTTAATTATCCTGCCTTCAGGCTTACCATAAGTATATGGTAATATTGAGTTTTTTTACTAAAGACTTTAAGTTTAAGATGTTGTAAACTATTTCAATGGATTCAATATTATTGCAAGTTTTCTTTGATGGTCAATGTGTAGTCTGTTCAAAGGAAATTCAGTTTTACCAAAAAAACCCAAGATCACATCTGATCGATTGGATCGATATTTCTGAGCCCACTTTTGTAGCCGAAGCTCACGGACTTGATCCAAACAGAGTCCATGCAAGATTTCATGCGAAAGATAAAAATCAAATATTTGAGGGCGTTGAGGCTTTCCAAAAGATTTGGAA
>Ga0164293_10000602_pt1 | contig 28911 bp, 19 predicted proteins | sample GEODES118metaG_FD_111487 | JGI IMG/M metagenome (GOLD analysis project Ga0164293, IMG submission 111487) | Eutrophic lake water microbial communities from Lake Mendota, Wisconsin, USA - GEODES118 metaG | ecosystem: Environmental > Aquatic > Freshwater > Lake | place: USA: Lake Mendota...
AAGAAAATCTTAAATCTTCGTTTTTGAGTATCTCTCTTCTGTTTGGTCCAAGCATCTCCATTGCAAGAGAGGAAGCTGGCCCGGATCGATCACGACCCTTTGGATTATTAACAAGCCTAAGTTTTGAAGAGGAGCTTTGATTTGTATTCTGTGGAATCCGACGTTGACGTTCAGCACCAGATGACAAACGCATATCTATGACTTTTCTAATTTGACTTCTAGCTACGTCGATGCGGTCTCTGGCTGCGCTTCTTAAATTTGTACCAATAGAAGTTCTTTTGATTAACCTATCTCTCTCTTCTATTTCTTTCCACGGCGTCTCTCCGTCCCGCAATCCAAGAAATGCACGAGCATCATCTCGTAGTTTTTTTGTAATCCATCTTTCTTGAGCGGTTGGGTCTGGATGGAGAACCGCTACTGCTCCTTCTGCCAATGCCTCTATCAGGTTTGTGTTCCCGTAACTGTGCGCCGTGCTTGCAAAAGGAAGATTTAACCATTGCTCGTCAAATCCTGCTCCGTTCGGGTCTTTGGCTAGCGTGCTCTTTTGAATACTCTGTTGATCTATTAATGGTTCGAAACTATAATATTCTTCCGCGACACGTAGACCTCGGTAGCGTGCCGCTCTTCCCTCAGCGGTGCCGTAGTCTCGAATGTACTGACGACCCGTCGCTTTTAGGTCTCTGTAAGGAAGTGCGGCTGGGTTAGTAGCAAAAACCCCTCCCAGCTCAGCCTCAATCATTGCCCGCATATGTATGTAATGAACGAGTTCGTGTTTAAAAACAGCAGATATAGATCGATCCATCACTGTTGTGCTGCCAATACTGAATTCCGAGGTAAGATCTATTTCTCCCTGAGATGTTCTTCCGGTTTCAATTGCTTCCCACGCAGCAACAATGTTCAGAGTTGGGACAAGTTGATCCAGCCAGGCTGCAGAAAGCGAATCATCTGTCTGAATGTTTTTTACTATAGGGGGAGACCCGAATGTCTCCATTAGCCATTTAAGCTCAGGACTCGCATCGAGTGAAGCTTCAACAGCTTTTCTCAAAAGATTTACATTTTGCGGAGAAAAATCAATTTCTGTCTTGCGCGATTTTAGCAATTCAATTATTAGTTTTCTCATTAATGTTCGTATTTCTTCTGGTGAAGCCCAATTGCTCGGAGGAATTGGAAACAAATCAAAAATAATTTCCATGTATTCATCTTCACTAGAAGGCACCATTAAGTTTGCAATCTGACTTGATGATAGCCCCTGCAAGAAACCAGGAGTTGATATTCTTAGTTCAACACCCATCTCCGTTATCTGCCCATATCTATAATCCATAGATTGATGCCTCTTGAGCTGCTCTAACTCATCGCGACGCAGTGGCTTAAGGAGAGGATCAATCTTTATTATTGGCCTGTCTCTATCTGGTTTTGCAGGAGGTATTCCGACATCCAGTATTGGTCGGTCATCGTCCCCCGAGGAAAACCTTGCAGTTTCACTTTCAAAATTTATAAATCTTCTCTTAGCTGCGTCAAATTCTTCACGTGCAGTTTGAAAATTCTTTGTTCTCTCGTCTAGGAAATCTTCTCTTTGGGCCCTGTCTAGAATTCTGTTATCCCAACCGCGACTTTCTGCCTGATTAATCATCGCGTGCATGACCATTCCGGCAGCAGTTGCATCCTGTTCCGCTGAATGATGCCTATCGAGGCGCACTTCAAGATATTCGGCTAGAGCGCTTAGTGTAGTAGATGCGACTCTTGTGTCTCCGCGGATGACTGATGGACCATCTTTGTTTTCTTCAGAATATTTTGGAAGAACCATTTGAGCCATATCAAGAGAATCAATGTATCCAGATGGACGCCACATAATCCCGGCCTCCGCGAGAGCATCCTCAAGGACGTTTTTGTCAAATATTGCGTTTTGTACGCCCATTATTGCGCCCGGGCCAGCGAACTCAGCGACCATGCGATGAGCGTCCTGAATACTCATCTGCTGTGCAAGCCACTCATCGGTAAGCGGCTCTCCGTCTGTTCTGTAAAGATTCAACCTTGACCACTCTCTCAATGGTTCGGTCGGATTCATAAACAAATTTAATTTGTCTATAACTTTTCCACCTCTCATCTTCACAAGAGCTATTTCTACTGGCTTACCATTGCTCGCACGTTCCCTGAAGCGGTCAAAGTCAATACCTGTAGTTTCGTAATCAATAAAAATTATGTCTCTATTGTTAAATATTTCTCTTAGCTCGCGCCAAGTTTTTGCTTCACCAAATATGAAGTCAGCCTCACCTATAAACGGTCCGTAACTTGGTTCGCGGGGAAATGACGGCATTTTTACTTCACCACTGCTAAGGCGTCGGGGGTTATCGTCTGGATCATAACCAAATTCGAGAAGAGAATTTCCTTCAGTGAAAAGGTGCTTTGCTTTTACTCGCTGACTTACTATTCTGTATTTTCCTTTTCCTCCCAGATTGGAGTCTCCGTGAAGTTTTGCGTATGACCGCAATGGGCTAACCCAGTCGCCAGCGTTTATTTTTAGATTTTTGTCAATGTGCTTTGCATTCCTAAGCATTTCTATTTCTCGACTAATTTCGTCATAGTATTCGTTTATGTCTGATATATCTGCAGAAACATACTTTGGAACTCGGCCATATTGTAAAATATGTGATTTCTGTGTTTCTAGTTCTTTTATTCTCTCATTGGGGAGTAAAGGAACAGCACGATAGACCGTAACTAGCGCTTCAGGCTTGCCCTTGATTTGCTTTATAATTCTAAGTGCTTCTGGAGCCAACGGGTCGGTACTGGCGTAGAGGGCAGCACCGTTTGGCCCATAGACTTCTTCTGGATACATTCCGTCAGCAATATTGTGCATCGGAGCGCCACTGTTCCTATCGGGAGCCTGGTGGAAACCTCTGTAGTCTTCGTCCTTACTAAATGGAACATCGGAAGTACCGCTTGAAAATCTGTCAGACCCAAGTTTGCTATCGAAACGCCTATCAGTCACATTAATTAACGCCGAGCGACGAGGCCCCTTTACGGGACCAGTCCCTCCAGTTGCGGCCTTCCACCATTTGTCGCCATCGTCTGTTGTCGCTCCCGCTGAAATCTCATAAGTTGGCATACTGATGCGTAATGCGTCAAGGAGGGCCGACCCAATCCCCATCCTTTTAAAATCTTCGCCTACTTCTATCATCGCCACAACAGCAGTACTGTCGATACTTTCGGAATTGTAATCAATGTATCCTGCTAGCTTCCCACTTTCATCGAAAGCAGCTAAGTATCCGTTGTACTGATCACGACCGGGGGAGTCACCGCCATGAGACAAAGTAAACCTTTTGCCCCCAACATTGAATCCGACCGGGTCATCAAACGGTTTATCTTTTCCTAGCCGCTCAATTTCTATCGTTACTTTCTGGCCTGAGGAAAATTTATTATCGTGATCCTTAACTGCTGATGAAAGAAATTTTATTGGGCTTATTTCCCCCGATGCTAGCGGAAGTTTGTTTTTAGTTGCAGCGTTCCGTGAGTTCATTTCGCTTGTAGACCATTCGTCGACTACTGACGCAGGGAGCCGATCAAGCAATAGCTTTAAGCGGAGATCTTGATTTTTTTGATATCGCTCCTTATCTATTACTCTGCGATAGCCAACTTCTATGCCATTTCCGTTATTCAATTCCGAAAAGAAAGTAGATAAAGATTCTTTATTTGCTTTTGACAGCATCTCTTCAGGATTCTTAAAGGATGAATAAGTCATTCCGTTTTCAGTGTAGTAACCGCTTAGGAGTTGTTCTCTTTCTGTTTTTGTAAAATATTTTTTTGTTGCGGTGTCGTTGTTTTCTGCCAAAAGCTGCCTATGCAGCGCCCCGACCATTTTTGATCTAGAGGCGGCCCCATTCCACTCAAAACCGTTCATGCCCCAATAGGTTGCTCCGTTTGAGGAATAGGCATCTCCAAATGGAGAGTCCTTCACTATGTCGGATCTGCCGGTGAGACTTATTGAATCAACTTCTAGAGCTTTCCATATATTTTCAGAGTAAGCCATGAAAGAAGTGCTAATCCCTGAATTCCTAAGCTCAGGCTTTACGAAAATTTGGTTTAAATCAACCGAGAGACCGGTATTTGTAATTGATAATTTAAAGCTAGCCGTACCAACGTCTGACAATTCTTGAACATTTGTTCCAGCTACATTTTCTTGAGGAAAACTTAATTTTACATCAACATAAACGGGCAAAGATTCTCCCGATGCAACAACGCTCGCTCCGTAGTCCACGCTGCTTACTTGAGATGATAAAGGCAATTCTTCTTGTGCGAATATGTTTGATCGAGAAACATCGATCAACAATTCTGATCCAAGATTGAACCTCTCTCCACTAGAGCTTTCTACTACAACATTATTTCTTAGAGGAATAGAAATATTGTTAAATAATTTATTCAGTGATTGCAAAAAGTTGTCTTTTAGGCTGTCGTCATCGGCAAATTCTAAGTATGAAAATCTTTCTGGCTGCTCAATATTCTTGTTTTCTGGAGTAAATAATTTTCCAGAACGCCATTGAATCGATGGTAAAACAAAGTTGACAATCATGTCTCTTGTGTCGAAAGCGTTGGTAAGTTTTTCACCATCTAGTTTTTGTCTTTCGACTTCTGTTTCATAATTGGCACCAGAAGAAAAGGTGTCCGAGCCACCATCGACGGAGCTAATTTCTCTATCTTCAAAGTCTATTGAAGTATTTTTATCTAAATTATAAAACTCGTGAAGGTTAGAAATTGTATTTAGCAAACCATTTAATGGTCGATTAGCAGGGGTTGCCTCTGCGAATGCTCTACCGTCATCGCTAAGTGCGTTGCTGTGTTGAAGGTTGAATTCTGGAAAAGCTTCTCTTTGCGTGTAGAACATCTCTGCCGCAATACCGCGCCTGCGGTGACCGCGTCTTGTCTGGATTTCCAAAACTTCTAGCTGGCCATCATTTGGAGCCCAAACTGACATCCTTGCTATGACTGGTGCGGTTCCTTTTCCCGTAAGGCTCCGAAGTACGTCCTGGTCATCGACATCATTTGGACCAATTGGTGATTTCTTTTTATTAAAAGGGTTTTCGCCTTGTTCGTCAAATATTTTTGCAAGAGAATTGCGTTCTTTTTCAATGTCTGACTCCAAATAGGATACGACATCTCCATTTTGCGTGACGATTATTCTATATTCAGTATCTTTATTTTTAACTTTTTTTGAAGCGAATATATCTCCATAGTCGTGAAGATTCAGTGGTGACAGTTGCTCCATACCGCTGGAAAACGCACCAACAAGCTCTCTGTCGTTACTTAATCTGCGCTCGTACCCAATTGTTACGTTTTTCTCCTGAAACAAACTAGTTGCCTGTTCAAAAGCAAGAAGTTCTTCCGCGCTTGAATCTGTTTCAAACACAGAATTACCATCTACTCTTCTTTCTTCTATTAGGAGAGATATCCGTTTTCTCTCTTCTTCGCTAAACCAATTTTGCGTTTGGTCGTCAAGTCCATCTTTAATTACGCGAAGAAAATCTTGTTTTGCTTTTTCTCCAGACCACGTAAATCCATTTTTTGGCCAGTGCGTTGCCCCAATTCGATTTCCCTCTTTGTCGGACAACCCGCCCGTATATATTCTTTTTGCGTCAATCGCATTATATATTTTTTCATTACTTGCATTAAATAAGCTACCTATGCCAAGACCCTGTGATGGCTCGTTTAGAAAGAAAGTATCGTGGATAACTGTTATTCCAGAGTCTTTTTCTCTAGTATTAAACATTATTGTCCTGGAAGATGAACCAAACTGGATTCGGTCAAGTTCCGGAGTTCCTTCTGGGAGTGCATAAGCGTTTTCGAGCATTTCTTCTGGCACTCCGGCTTTCGCCAACCGATCCATTGCTTCCTCTGACGGAGCCAACCTCATGCGAAGCTTTATATTCATAAATGTTTGTTTTTCGGAATCTTCATCAAAAATTGTTGTATATAGCTGTTCTTCTGCCTGTTCATTAATATCATTTAAATTTATGTCCGCTAGCTCAATATCCCAGCCCTTATATTTATTACCTGGCCGGACAGAAATGCGAACCGTTTTTCCTAAATTTATTTTTTCACCGTTTTTGGCGGTAACTACAATGTCTTTTTCCAGTTCTATTTCGCTATTAAAAATTTCCGCGAGCAAATCATGTATTCTTTTTTTTGCTTCCAACCGCTCCGGTGAGTCGGCCAGTTCTTTCGTGTCTTCGTCAAAAATGTCTTTGATTGTCGTGAATTCATCTTGCTCAACAAGCAAATCACTTCTTAGTAGTTCTTTTAGTTCTTCTATTTTCTGTAATTTTTCTTGCGTTAATTCGGGCCGGGAATCAACAAGCTCTTGATATGTTGCTCCAGAAGAAAAAGTGGTTGACCTATCTGGAGATTCCTCACCGCCAAAAAGCTGACTTCCTGACGATGGTCTGGTTTTTTTGGGGGAAAGTTCCGAATCCCTAGTGCTCTGTTTTGGTTTTTTACCCTCGGATGCAGTGCCAACATATATTGGCTTTGTTGTTCCTTCGTCAGCCCAGCCGTCACCGTCTGGGTCTCTTCTTGAGCCAGTCGGCTTTCTTGTGCCGGGCTTACCTCCGGTGGGTAGGTCTATGTCTCCCTGGCTGCGCCCGCCGCGACGACGGCCAAGGCTAGGAATCCCGGAAAGCCTGTTTGAAGCATAGGAAGCAAGACGTCGACCAAGAGCTTTTTCCTCAAGGTCTGGTTCGCGGCCTTTGCGTGATTCATCAAAGGGGATGAGAAATTCATTTTCTTCACTTGACATTTAGAGCAATAATACCATTTGTTGATGGCTTAAAATGCGGAAACTAAAGCCTTTGGCCACACTTTGTGCATATTTTTGCCCAAGGGTAAAAACGCGTCATATTCATAGGGTGATCACATTCTAAAATACGCTTAGCCTCTACGTTTAGCGCATTTCTTATCCACGCTGACAGCGATATCTGCTCATGTGTTGACGCTTCTTTCCATCTATTGCGTTCAGCATCCGTTGTTCGTATTAGGACCTGCTTGTCGGAAGGATTGCCATTCTCGTTTGGGTTCCCTCGGGCAATCGTCGGTTCAAGGTTTTCAGCAACCTTGTTCATGGCTGCAACTATGTTGTTTTCTTCGTCGCTACTCATTCTCTTCCTCGGTCTCGTTGATATCTTCAACAATCTCAGCATCAATTATTTCCGATTCGCTCTCTCCCATGAGGGCTTTTACAGTTCCTTCAGGCAAAACTCCTGCTATTGCCATTAGTTCTAGAAGTTTTCTTGCCTCTGATTCTGGATCAAACCCGGTAGATGGCTTTATAACACCAGGCTGGCCAGCGATTGTCGCTCTAACTTGTTGATTATTATTGTCAACCTGAACATTTACATTTGTCTGCTCCATGCCCATTAGCTTACTTCTTCTGTCCATGATGGATAGGACTTGCTGAATGGCTTTCATGTCTGGTTCGACTTGAACTTCTGTCCCGTCATCCATGACCACTCGTCGATGCTGTGTCATCGGCCAAATTGCTTGTTGCAGGTTGTCAAGCCTTTCAAGCTCCAGCCTGAGAACCTCGGGGTAGGCAAGAATTGCCTCTCTGTTCATTTTTTGGAGCTGTCGCTCAATGGACCTAGAGACGCTAGGGGCAGACATACCAAATCTTCTTGCTATCTCGGTTACAGAAGTTCCAGCTTGTCGCATCTTGAATATGCGAAGATCACGTTCGCTTAGGAATTCTTTTGTAGTTATTGGCTTAGCTTTATCGTCACTCATTGCTTATTTTGGCCCACTCCGTAACTTCGAAGGGGAACATCCCTCCACGTTTCATTTTAGTCGGCCAATTACGTTCGTCACGTGCACCACGAAAATGCTTAATATCGTAACCATACTCACCGACACACATCGGATCAGGCTGAAGTGAAATTCCAAATTCAGGCCACCTAGACCAGACTGCAGACCCAAAAGGGCGCAGATCGCGAGAGCTCCCAGAGGCGCCGAGAGGGGCATGATGCTCAATCCAAAGAGCACAGCCATAAATCACCCGAATCTGATCTAAATACCTTGCCATCTCAATCGCCACCGCCTCGGAAGTCCGAGAACCAGGGTCGACAAAAGCTTTGTAAAGTGGACCAATAAGGAGCAATTCTGGCTGTATTTCCTCTAGTGCATTTTCGAGCAGGGCCCTGTCTGCCCCTCTGAGCAGATCCATGCCGGACGGTTTTGTATAAAGATATGAATCAAGTCTTTTGCTGCCAGACCGAGTCATCGCTACGTTGGCGATCTTTCTACTTGTTCTTCTAATAATTGTGTCTGGATTTTCCAAGTCAATAGTCAAAGTTCTTATTGGGCGCATCGGCTGGTAAGAGAATGGATGTATTCCTGCCCCTCCGAGTATGGCTACCTGCCTGGCTAACATTGTCTTGCCGACGCCCTCCGCTGCAACCACTATTACGCGTTCCCCACGCTCGATGATATGCGGAATGACCCATTCGTACGTGTCTCGATCTGCTTCGGCAAGAAGATCATTCCACTGGATTAATCGACCTGCGTCAAGAACTGGACCCGATCCCGAAGACGAGATGATCAAACTTGATTTAGCCAACTTGAGTTTTGAACTTAAATCTTCCCTAGATAAAAGATCCTGAAGCTTTTCGATGGCTTCATCTTCAAACGATATTTCGTGTTCAGGCTCTTCTGATTCATTCAAAACAGCAGAATCTTGATTTTCATTGGACAGGGCTGTGTGGTCGACGAAGACGCCTTCGTCTTCGACGGGTTCCAACTCGTCTATTCCTTTCCCCGCTTCAATGTGATCTGTAATGTCTTTATGAGTGGGAGAAATCCAAACTTGAGCTTCACACCCAGCTGCTCGCAACCTACGACAAACATCAACCGCATGCTGTATCCCAACGTCGTCGTGGTCAGCAATTATTTCTACTGTTTTAGCTCCACTGAGGGTTTCTGTATGAAGATCAAGCCAGCTTCCAGCACCATTAGGCATTGTCGTTGCAACTTGGCCTAGCGAAATGAGGGTATTTGCGTCTTTTTCTCCTTCGACTACCCATATTGTTTCGTCATTATTTTTAGCGCGAACAACTTCTGGCAAGTTATAAAGAACTTTTGGGATATCCGAAGCGCTATAAATCCAACCTCCGTTACCGTCTGGTTTCCTTTGTCTAAAAGTTTTCCGTCCAGCATCGTCGACCAGTCGTATTTTCTGAAAGAGTAAATTGCCGTCTTCATCCGTATAGTCGTAAGACTCAACGAACTTTGTTTTAGGAGCCGCTTTCACGGCTTTTTGTTGCCTTGGAATGATGGGTGGCTTTTCCCCACTAAAACGAGAAATATCAAGAACGCTTGGCGGGTCAGATTGAGGCATCAGATCGGATACCTTGATCCCCACTGAAGTACATATCTTTTCGACGTCGCAGGAAAGCCCCCGGTGGCACTTTATGAGTGTTCTACCATCATCCCCTTGCCCCACGGACAGCGACGGGTTGTCGTCGTCGTCTCTACAAGGGCAGCATGCCTGCCATCCCCCTGAAGTTTTTCTCACACCCTGCAATCTGTTAAGAAAGTTAAGAGTTTGCGTCGAAGGCGAGGTCGTCATCTCGCATCTCGCAATCTTGGAATCACTGGATCAAATGGCTCTCTTTGAACCATGAGAATATTGTGTCGTTTTCTTAATAGTTTGCGCTCACGCTCCGTGGTTCCGCCCCAGATGCCAAAAATTTCATGATACAGCGCATAATTTAAACACGGATCGATTTGCTTGCAGTCACTGCATATCGCTTTTGCTAAGTTCGTTTGCTCATTTGCTTTTCGATACTGGACAGAGAAATCTCTTCCCTTGCTTCTTTCCGCATGAGGAAACCACATTTTTACATCTTTACCGATGCAGTCGCCTCCAGTTGGGGGTGTATCGATCCGTTCGTGTGTTGGTCTCATTTCCCCTCCTATGGATTTAATTTTGCATACTACCTTGGCGTTACGATTCTTGTCACATCTGCAGCAGATAAATATATAACACAATTTCTAACAACCAAAGATCCAGCAACATCTTCAACCGAAAGACCGATTGCGTCAATTGGGACATTGAACCTAGCGGCCAATGTGGCACGAATTTTTTCCACTCTTAGTTCTTCATCAACAAGACTTGGTCCATCATCGTACGAGGAGAGAGGAGTTGGTTGAGGAGAAAAAAGACCCCTTAATTCTTCTTCTCGCCCATCTGTGCGCAAACACAAGACACAAGTTATCTCCTCTGTCCTGGCTGCTCTTTTTCTACTTTCTGTATGTCCACAGTCAAGCGTGTGTAGATACTGAAATTTACCCCAGGCACCAACGCGATCGACGCTGACAACACGGCGACGTGGGGCGCGCCTGTGTTCAGTTGTCATTTAAGGTCTTTATTTTTTTTTCGATTTAGTCAATCGAATTTTATTTAGGAATCTACGAATCCAGCTTTTTACGGCAACTACTTCAATATTCACTCCAGCTATTTCTTCAACATTCGACTCGACGCGGTTAATGACAGAATCAATAACTTCGACCATCTCTGTATGAAGTTTTTCGCTCTCTTTGTCAATTGCTAAAGCTGCCGAGGTGATTGTGTCATCGATAACTTCTTCGATGAACTTTGGGGCTTTGGGCTTGGCTGGTTTTTTGCTAGCTGTTGACTTGCTTGGCTGGCTCTTCTTTGTTTGTGCACTTGATTTTTTATGAGCACTTTTTTTAGAAGTTGTTTTTTTTGTTATTTTTTTATCTTCGGTCATGCCACAACAATAGCCGAAATTTTGCCTCCCGTGCAACACATAAACTATTTACGATTTTTTTTAAAATCCATGTTTAGTATTTAGTCATGGAGGAGTATGTCAACGATTTTGCCAAAATGGCGCTGGCCCTTGCCTCGGCGCAGCTTGCCAAAGAAACGGCAATCAAGGAGCAAGGAATTGGGGAAGACCTTAAAGCGCATTTTATGGGATGGAATGAAGAAGACTTAACGATCGTCGCCCAGATGAAAGAAGATGTTTCCAGGTACTCCCAGGCAGACAGATTTGAAAGATGTGCAATACTCTGTAAAATCCTTAGAAAACATTGGTGGGTGTCTTCCCTGACGATGGTGAGTGAAGGCTATTGCTCCCTGGACTACCCAACGACGGAAAATTACGATTTAGCAGTTGCCTATGCCGACACGTCACTTCCTGTTTTTGAGTGCATTACTGTAATTCACGTCACCCTTGACGAGTCTGGAATAATTTCCCCTGTATCTATGGTGGCCGCCCCTTACGTGACGAAGATTGGGAGGGTTGTGGAGTGGCAGGACGTTCTAGTGTATCCGGAAATAACTGCCAAAAACCTTAGACAATACAAGTACCCATTAATGCTCACAAATTCTATGATGGAGCGATTGTCGGAAGATTCAAACGAAGAAACAATAATGCAAGCAAGAGCAGAAGTCGAACAATGCGGTTTCTTATTGCAAGAATTATATTAAGTACAATAATTAAATGAACGCGTTTTATGAAAGCCCTAGCTTCGGAGGAAGCGAAGATTACGAAATTCTTGACGGGGTTAAAGTATCGCGAGCCGATAGAGCCCCTTGCCCGGTCTGTGGTCACTCCACCGGCGATTGCGCACCGCCTGACGAAGTAGGCCCAGGCATCATTTTTGGGTACAACACAAATTCCACATTGGACGATACTCAAACGTTCGTTGTCCCTGAAGACATCTATGATCAAAGAGAAATTGCGCCAGGCGTAACTATGCGGCTACTTCTTTACAAGCAAGGAAAAGTAATTCCGCTTATCAAGGCCAAGGAGTTGGGGCTTATTTAAAAATTTTTATTTCGCTGGACTTTTTCACTATTCAATATTGGGCTACACTGAACAGTTCCAAATCAAAACAATATTAGCTAGGAAAAAAAATGGCATTTATCGAAGATAGCTTTGTAAAAGATTACTTGACACAGAAATCTCCGTGGGGATTTAACGGAATGGGCGAAATAGTTTTTTTGCGAACATACAGCCGCAAGAAAAATGATGGAACAACAGAAGTCTGGCCAGAGACGATCCAGCGCGTTGTAAACGGAGCAATTGCTATCGGAGTTCCCTACACGCAGGATGAGGCTGAAAGGTTGTTTGATCACATGTTCAACCTTCGCTGCTCAATGAGTGGAAGAGCGCTATGGCAGCTAGGAACGCCAATGGTTGAAAAGTTTGGCGGAGCTTCTTTAAATAACTGTTATTTTACTAATATCGAAAAAGTGGAAGATTTTGAATTTTTGTTTGAGTATTTAATGCTGGGTGGCGGTGTCGGTTTTTCTGTAGAGCGCTCAAAAATACACGACTTGCCTAAAGTGAAAAATGCAGTAGTAATCACTCACGAGCGATCAAACGACGCTGACATAATTGTTCCCGATAGTCGAGGTGGATGGAAGAGACTCCTCCACAGCGTTTTAAAATCTTATTTTGAAACAGGAAAATCTTTTACATATTCGACAATTCTGGTGCGCGAATACGGCGCTCCGCTTAAGGGATTTGGCGGCACAGCGTCTGGTCCGGGTGCTTTGATTGACGGAATTGCGGATATATGTAAAGTCCTAGATAATAGAGCTGGAAAAAAATTACGCTCTATTGATGTCCTCGACATCTGTAACATCATTGGGCGCATCGTTGTCTCGGGCTCATCAAGAAGATCAGCACAAATCTCAATGGGTGATCCGGATGATGCTTTGTTCATTAGGGCAAAGAACTGGGCGTCGGGCTCGATCCCTGCATGGAGAGCAAATAGCAATAACTCGCTCTATGCTGATGGGTGGGACGAGATCCCCTCGGAGCTCTGGAAGGGCTATGACGGTACGGGGGAGCCATATGGCCTTGTGAACCGAAAGCTCGCACGTCGCTATGGGCGGTTAGGTGAAGTCAGGGTAGATAATAGTATTGAGGGCTTCAACCCATGCGCCGAGATAGGTCTAGCTGATGGAGAATCATGTAATTTGGCGACTGTTTTCCTGCCGAATATCGAATCCATAGAGCAATTCAAGGAGATATCCCGTCTTCTTTATCTAACGCAGAAGCAGATTACTCGTTTGCCGTATCCGTATGAAAAAACAACACAAATTGTCCGTCAGAATGCAAGACTTGGACAAAGCGTGACAGGGATTCTTCAATCAACAGCAGAACAGTTGTCTTGGCTGTCCGCTGGATACGTAGCCCTAAGAGAGCTAGACAAGAAGTATTCCGCCGAAAACGGGTTCCCGGAGTCTGTTCGTATGACGACCGTACAGCCCTCTGGGACGCTCTCTCTGCTTCCAGGGGTAACCCCCGGCATACATCCGGCCTATGCTCCGTATTATATCCGTCGCGTTCGTTTTGGCTCCAGTGACCCTCTAGTCGATGCCTGCCGCAAGCGTGGATACAAGGTGATTTGGGATATCGGAATCGATGGACGGGAAGACCATACTCGCTATGTGGTCGAGTTCCCTTGCCGGTCTCCAGAGGGTTCTGTTCTCGCAGTTGACATGACAGCGGTTGAGCAGCTCGAATGGGTGAGGAAGATGCAAACAGAGTGGGCCGATAATGCAGTTTCCGTGACTGTTTACTACCGCAAGGAAGAGCTCCCGTTAATCAAAGAATGGCTTGAAAAGAACTACGACAAGAGCGTTAAATCCGTTTCTTTCCTGCTGCATAGCGATCATAATTTTTCCCTTCCTCCCTACGAGGAAATTACAAAAGAATCCTATGAAAAACTTTCAGCGCGGGTTGACATGTCCATTCCCCTTGTCCAGTCAGCATTTGACGGAGAAATAATGGTGGATGATTGCGCTACTGGAGCTTGCCCTGTAAAGTAAAGGCACGCTAGAAGTCATATCTCAATACGTGATCTTCTTGGCAATTAATGGTCAGATAAAAATCATTAGCGCTGGTAGCTCAATGGATAGAGCAACGGACTTCTAATCCGTAGGTTGTAGGTTCGACCCCTGCTCAGCGCGCTATGGAAAATGACATTTTTAACAAAGAACTGTATCGTGACCCTTTTGCCATGTTCGCACAGTGGCGCGCAAGTCCTACTTTGCCGTACGACAAAAAAACAAATACCTATGCATTGTCTCGGCACGCTGACGTAAATTTCGCATTGCGAAGTCCTGAAATATTTACCAGTTCGTTTGGGGGCAGGGCAAACTCAATAGCACAGCCTTTTATGGTTGACGTAGACGACCCAGGGCACAGAGTGCAACGTTCAGTTATTGAAAAAATGCTCACTCCAAGTGCGGTTAGCAAGCATTCTGAATATGTTACCGCAGTGATCGACATAGCAGTAAAAGGGATAATCGGAGCTGGCAGCGTCGAGGTCGTAAATGCCATTGCTCAGACACTTCCCGTAACTTTTATCGGTTCCTTGCTGGGCGTAAGGGATTCTGACTTTCCTCTACTCAGGAAGTGGGGTGAAGCCATGGTGGAGGGAGCCGATGGATGGGAAAACGTCACAGAAGAAGTGGTTGAGGCTGTAATAAACTGGTTTGACTATTTTGACGATCTGTCGAAAACGGGATATTGGGACGACAAAGAAGGAATAATATCTCTGCTCTTGAATGCTTCAAAAGAAAATGGGAGCATAACCTACGAAGAGGCTAGAGGTAATTCGTTGGCGATTCTCATCGGTGGAAACGAAACAGCAAAATATCTACTTTCTGGGGCTATCGATCTTTATGTAGAAAATCCAGACATAGCCACAATCTACAAAGATGTAGGACCGGAAAAATTCATCAATGAGGTATTGCGATACCTGAGTCCTGTAGTTAGTTCAGCTAGAAGAACGACAACGGATGTTGCGGTTGGTGAGAATATCATCCCTGCTGGAGCTCAGGTGATGCTGTTCTTGACATCTGCAAACATGGACGAATCTGTATTTGAGAATCCAGAACTATTTAACCCAGCGCGTAATAGTTCAGCGCATTTGTCTCTTGGCTTCGGGCCCCACTTCTGCATTGGAGCATCCTTGGCGAAGATACAGCTTCAAGCGTTGTTTGAATATTTTATAAATAACAAAATAAAAATAACAAAAGACGAAAGCGCTCCGATGAAGTTTAAGTACTCAACATTCTTGCGTGGTATAAAAGAAATGCGTGCATTCGTTGAGAAAAATTAGAATTATTTAAACTCGGACCAAGTTTTGTTTCCAACCCCAAAGTACTCTCGAGCGTAACCTGACTCTATGATATCCAAATTCAAGCAAGCAGTTTTTACATCATCAATGTCTTCTGAGGAAAATATCCTTGCGAGAACCCGTCCGTATTTGTCATTTTTGTCTGGGATTGTATTCACGTAAACCCATTTATGCTTGGAAATCCAGTCTTCTGTGAATTTCTTTGCGCTCAGACCCATCTGCTTTTCGGCTAGGTCTTTTGTTCTTGTCTCGGGCGTGTTGACGCCATATAGGCGAACTCTAATTTTGTGGTGAATATTGAAACCAAGATCAATCATTAGATCGACAGTGTCTCCGTCTACAACCCTCAGTACGGTAGCTCCGTACCAAAAGCGAGCACTCATTACGAGGCCTGTGCCGGAATTAGTTTTTCTCCAGTTAGTGTAACTCTGTTAACCAAACGTGGGGAATGTCCAATATCTCCGACTACAGCGTGCTGTGTCGATATATTGTCAGAGAATATAACGTCTCCCTGAGTCCAGTGATGGCGGACAGTAAATTCGTAGCGAGTTGTATGTTTGAAAAGGAATTGAAGGATTGCGTCGCTTTCAGGTTTTGAAAAGTCCACAATTCTTCTTGTGAACCCCGGATTTATGAATAATGATTCTTCTCCAGTTTCCGGATGGACTATAACAACTGGATGACGAGCGGTAACTTGCGCAGCACGCTTCAGGTAATCCCAGTGGTCGACTAGTCCGTTTTCTTCTTTGCCGTTAATTCCTTCTATCTTTGCTCCAGTATTGGACATTCCACCTTTACCCATGCCCATGTCAGAAACTTCAGACGCATCGTGAATAGCCATTGTGCCTCGTAGTGCATCTTTCATTCTCTTGCTTAGAGATCTGAATGCCGCTTCTTGGTCGCACCACATGGTGTCTCCGCCAGCGTAGGGGATGATGACGCCATTCAGTATTGAACATTTTGGCGGATTTTCAATAAACGTTATGTCAGTATGCCAGGCAACGCCACGTTCCTGAAACTTTGTTTTATCACTGTTCTCATATTCTGGATACTGCACACCCGGAATGGTGTAATCAACTTCGAATATGTTTGGAAAATCTTTTTTACCAGGAAGAAGTGGATGAGCGCTTCTTGGTGTTCCAAAGAGCGCTGCAAAAGCTTCATGCTGTACAGGATTAAGATTTTGTTTTCTAAAAAAAACAACCTTATGACGCAACATCAGGTTATAAATTGTCTCAATAATTCCTGCATCTTTATGGTCAATCAAGTCAATTAAATTAACTCCCTCGATTTCTGCTCCAAGCTTTCCGGCTACTGGCTTTACCAACAAGCCAGCTTCGGTATATTCTACGTGATGCTCTTTAACCATTATTGACATTTTTTTTGGCCTTTGCTATCTTTGATTTTTTATTTTTTTTCTTTTTTCTTATTCGCATCATATCAGTATGTGCTTGCCCCATGCGCTTAACGTCCCGAATGGATCCACCAACATATGATCCATACCCAGTCTTCGCTGCTATGACACTATTGGAAAGTTCTTCCAATACAAGCCTTCTTCTCCTGCTGTCGGTTATCTGATTCAAGTCCGAATCGTATACCGAATCGATCCCCTTCCCCGTCATGCCTTTCATATATGAAGGAACCTCAACATTTATTAATGCTTTTGTTGATAAATGAGAAGTTACAACAACGTCTTCTGATAACGACTTCTTTTTTTTCTTAGCGTTTGCGTATCGCTCAAGGAGGCGTCGTCCCTTGGCAGCAAGAGCTGCCGCGTCGGAAGAGTTCTGGGGAACAGGCTCCCCCCACGCTGCAGCAGAAAGAGCCAATCTAGTAGAGCGCCCTTTGTCATCTTTCATCGGCCCAGATGGATTTGTAAAAAATCTTGTTAAGAAAGAACCTTTGCGACGCATCTTTTCAGGAGTGTTCGCTGGCCCCATTACACCAGGTTTCAGATTTGATCCTTCTTTTCTTTTGAAGTAAGCCCTGCCCGCTGCGGTAAGCCCCCCCTTCGGATCGCGAAGCACTGGACGTCTTTTTGCCGCTTTGGAGTTCAGTTCATCAGCAGATATTTTTATTTCTCCGACAACAGTAGATCCCCAATATTCATCATAAATAGGCATCATTGAAGAGGACTTGAACTCCACAAAAGATTGCTCAATCAATTGATTAAATTCTTCTTCCTGGTCAAGTTTTTCTGAAAACTGCAAAAGCGAATCAAATAGTTCTTCATCTTTTTCATTTGTCATTTCCATTATCCAATTCTGGCACAGGTCAAGCCGTATAAGCGAAACCCCCTGGTTTCACTGCCAAAGCAATTACTCCCAGGGGGTCCGTTAATTAAGGGTATTGTTAATTACGCAGTAGGAGCGGCGTCGAATTCAACCTTGACGAATGCTTCTGGACGCTTTACCGCAAGGGCGAGGCGTTGTTCGGCGAGAATAACAATCGCGTTGCGGATGAAGAAATCGCTGTGCTGCTCACTGATGCGGATAGATGCCTGCTCGCGGTCATAAAGCTGAGCACCGGTGCCAAACGCGCCGACCAAAGCCATACCTTCCTGCATTGCTGGAGTATCAACAAGTGGCATTCTCCATACTCTTGGCTCGCCACCCATCGCAACAGAAACTGCGATGAGGTACTGGCCATTGACGTCTTTTGTCAATTCGATGTCTTCCCAATCATTTGGGTGAACAACGATACCGCTTGGCTCGTAGTAAGCCAAGAAGGAGAGTGTAGCCGCACGGCGAATTGCGTCAGCTTTGGTGTCACCAGCCGTAACGTTTGCAACTCCAGCAACACCGTCAGACCAAGCGTATTCCTGGACTCCTGGGGTGTTCATCACGCCGAGCAAGTTTTCGCCCAGTCCGTCACCGTTGAGGATTTGATTGTCCTCAAGGAGGCGCAAGCCGTACATAAGCTCGTTGTCGATGATTGAGCGAAGCTGTGGTTCATCGGCAAGAACGTTGCGGTGTGCTGCTTCCCAGTGAGCGAGTGTTCTAATTGGGGCCTGTTCACCAACGAACTGGAATGAAGATTGTGGCTTCAACCCAAATACTCCGCCAACTCTTTCAGCGACAGTAGACGCTGCGTTGTTGGTTGAGTAGGTGCTTGCAGTTACGCCTGGAGCAGAAATCGTCGTAAAACCGATTTGACGGAAGTACTCAATAACTGCTGCTGTTGTAGTCCGAACAGGGAACAAGTCACGAACGCGCTTTGTGCGTGTTGGTGGTGTTACCATCGGATCGCGCTGAACCGTACCGAAAGAGCCGAGACGGCTGTCAGCTACGGTTGTTGAAGGCAAGCCAGAGAAGACATCCTTCACATTGTAGCCACTCAAAGAGATGTTTGCCATCCATGGAGCTGCCATGTTTGCGCCGTTACGGCCACCAGCAAGTGCCTTGAACTCTACTGAGTCAAGGAACATCTGACCGATGCTCTTGATCTCGCTTGAGGTCAATTGGCTGATTTCTGATGCTGCAGCTGAATAGCTTGATGCGACCGACTCTGATGCTGGCTGCGAAGACCAGCTGTCAACGTCACCCATTGTCTGCAAGTCAGAAAGGAGTGATTTAATTTCCTTAATGTCACGCATGTTCTTGTCGAATGCTGTTTTTTGTTCTGAAGAAACAACAACTGTTCCTTCTTCTACCTTGAATGAGTCAGCAATGGCCTTATTGTCAGCCATTTTAACTCTGAGAGCTGATTGCAGCTCATCAATTCTTCCATTGTCTTGCGACATATTGACTCCTGTTTGTTGAAGGGTTGGTTTTATGATGCTTTTCTTTGCTCGGCTTAGGTAAGCACCCAGCCCTAGTAATAATCAAAAATAACAGATTATTCACTACCTCTATTGCAACTAATTATATTTTGCAATTAAAGTGTGTAAATAGTAAATGAATTACTTATTTTTGAGTTGTTCTATTAGGGCAACTTTCCTCTTCGGACGTCTTGAATCAAGGTCTGCAACAACTGTTCTAGTTGCTCTTTCCATTTCTCTTTTTTTATTTTTTTCAATATTTCTGCGGCCTAACGATGTTGTCCCGACCCTATTTGCATAGTCCGTCATGTTTGTGCATGGCATCCAGACCGCTCTGCCATTTTTGCTTACTCGCCTACTAATTCCAATACAGCCAATTTGCCTTGACCGCGCACGAGCTGATTCCGGATCGAGGAAAACATCAGAATCTGATTCCCTAACAAATTCAGGGCCTACTGCAGATTTAGTTTTTATTGGAACACAATTGGGGACAAGTTTTCCCTTTTTGCCTTTTTTCATACCCTGCATGACATACCCATCCCAGCAGGGGTTCACTTCTTTTGCCCCAAAAAGATTACCGGACACTAGACCACTATCTATAGAGACAATCCCCATGATTGGTTTTTCGGTAAGGTTCTCCCAATCTTTAGGTCTTTTTTTTCGCTTTCCTTTGCTTCTGCTTTTGTCTTCACTTTTTTTATAGCCAGGGACAACCGACCTCCATTTACCGGTTTCGGCTGTCTCGGAAATTCTATTTAGCTCATCCATTGACGAGCATGGCATCCATTCCCCATCTGAAGACTTGTGCGCCCCAGAGCACCCAATTTGCGCAGCAACTTTTAGAGCTTCAGCTTTTTTGGTTAATTCTGATTTTTCTTTTGCCATTGCCTATCCTTAATGAAGACGCGATTTTAATGATTCTTTAAACTTGTGAGAAAATTGTTTTGTTGATGAGCTTTCATCGTCAACTGCCGTAAGTGAGTTTGCTCTTCTATTTGCTCTTCTATTTACGTTTGAAGTGCTGTCTTGGACCGTAATTGACTTTCGTTGCATAAATCTTCTTACTGTCCCAGCCCCAGTCAGCCGTATGACGCGATCTATGATCGCATTTGACATTGGATCGTCTTTTTTGGCAACGAGGATGTTTTTATTTGAGTCAAAAGAGATCTTGTTGCTATTTAAAGTGGCAACTACGCTTCCGAGGCTGCTGGTTGTTACAAATTTTGACGCTTTGTAGTCAATCAGGTTCAATTTTGAATCAACGCTATTGGCAAGTCTGATGGGGACGGCAGACGAAGACATGCGCAACCTAGAACGCATAATAACGTTTCGCTCATTGTGTGATTTTGCAGTTTGTGAAGAACTTGCTTTATTTATTAACTTAATTCTTTCAATTTCCGGGTCGACGTATGTTTCTAAAACCATATTTGCAATGTTGTCACTCACGTGCTTGAAGTCGGTTGCTCCAAACCCATCAGGCAGGCCTTTATGGTTTATTTTGCCATTTGTTTGGATCGCCATAGCTATGCCTGCCCCAAACTCCGTTACTGACTTTGCAAGAATCGAGTCGCCTGTTCTTGCAACCACTACGTGAGGCGTTCCTCTTAGCAGATCTTTTATTATTGATATTTCCATTACCTACCACCCATCAATATTGTTCGAATATCATTTTTTTGCGAGCTCAAAGAGTCCAAACGGCTTTCAAACAACTTAGTAATGATATTTAGATGTATTTTTTCCCCAGTTGACATTCCGTAATTTTTAGAGCCAGAGAACGAATTCCTTGGATTATAAGTTCTTGCTCTTCTTATTAATTGATTTATATACTTGATAAAAAGAACTCGTTGATCAGCTTTTAATTGCTGGTAATAATCACTGTAAGCTGGGACTAGCTCAGCTTCGTAGAAATCTCTAAGACGTGCTTTCATCCTCTCTGTTATCTGCACTTTAGACAGATCGACTAATCCGGAAGATGTATTTTGTGCAAGTGCAGCCCTTAGTTCCTGTCCACTTGTTATTGGATAAATTGAAGTAGATGGACGAGATCTTTGATCAGTTAGATAATCAGAGATCATTATTCTTGCTACGTCCTCTGGGCTTAGATCTGTAAATTTTTTAGATGAGTCAAACTTTGCATCGGGGAATGTCATTTCAACGTCTTGTCGAATATATTGTCTTACTTCCCCTGGCTTGCCAATAGGCAGAACTTCCGGAGCAGGCAACCCAAGATACCGCTGCAGGTCGGAAGCAAACATCTCTCCCATGTGCTGAAATTTGGCAGGATTTTCGTACACGAAATACTTGCCAGCCGAATCCTCTATTATCGATATGGTTTCATTTATTTTCTGTCGCTTCACAGCCTGCGTTTTGCTAAGGACATCGCCGATTATCTTCGGATCTAAGTCTGACAGCGTTCCGCCATTTTCTAGGTGCTGTATCGCGTTGTCGATATTGGATATTTTTTTCCTGGTACGACCAATGTCAATATCTTCTTCTTCATCCTGGCTTGCCTTCGGAGTTTTAATTTTTTTACCTGAAAGCAAGGCGGAAGCCCATTTTGGTTTTCCCGACTTTCCGATACTATTAGGGTCGGAAACTCCAATAATATTCTCGGAAAAAGCAATCGCTCCTTCGAGTTCTTGTGAAACGTTCTTTAGTCGCGCAGAAGGGTCTTTTGAATTATCGACTTCCATTGAACTGTTCACAACTCTGCCGAGCTTTCTTCTTTCGCCAACTGAAAGTTTTCTTGCTTTTTCAAGAGTTAGGGTTGATCCTCCTGGAAGGACATAGAGCAGTTTCTGCACGCCGGTGTTAGAAAGCAAGCCGAGCTCTTCAGAACCTATTGAAGGAGAATCAAGTACGCCCATCATGAAGGTTGCTCCCTCCATGTCTCTATTGTCGGGGATTGCTCTTAGTACGTTATTGGCCACAACGGGCTCCAGAACAAAGCCATCGCGCCGTATCATTCTTCTTGTCGGCTCCGAGCTCTGAGAAAGGAAAGATCCTATTTCTTTTGTTAAAGTTTTGGCTTTTGCGGATGAAACTTGCCTGTTTTCATTTCCAACTCTTGGGATTTGAGCCTGTCTGGACTGAATTATGGAACTATCAGCCTGCTCTCCAGTTGCTATTCTCCCAGTAATTGTAGGGGTGGCTACACCTGAAACTGCTCTCCGTACTGCCGAAATTGCAGCTCCCAAAATTGAAGGGATCGCAAAAAGTTGAGCTCCGCAAGTTGTAAACCTATTATCTGTAAATCTTCCGCCATACTGATAGCCCTCGGGGCATCGATGAGCTCTGTTCTCTCCAGGTCTTGACCCACCTCTTCTGCCTCCGCCAAATCCAGGCGTCAAAGTTCGGTAGATTGACGACCTCACGGGGGATCTAAGAGGGCTTGAGTCACCAGGGATAGCTGAGCTTAAGATGCTACTTCCAATTTGACGTAAAGCGTTTGCCTTAAATTTTATTTCTCCATATTTAGAAACGGAAGTTTTTTTTCTAGTGTTTCCGTTTAATCTGGAAAGAGCTTTATACGTAACTAATTGCTGCGTTTCTGCTGGAGCTCCACGAATGTAGTCAGTAAATTCTTTTTGCTCCAGGTCTGAAACAACGACCCGGATGACATAAGTAACTTCTTCATCCACAGCAGTCAACCTTTGTCTCTAGTGTCGAATCATAAGGAAAAGCTACTTTTTTGCTTGAGCCGATTTCTTCTCCTTCAATTTCCCAGTTTTCGTCCCCCTGTAAAAATTTAACAAATTTTTGTTCCATCGCACAAAACTCGCCAAGTACTTCAATGGCATTTTTCATATCACTTTCGGTAACTACTTGACTCTCAGACTTAATATCGGGATCAATGAAGTCATAAAAAAATATGTCTTCATATTGGTCGTCGGATTTTTTTGATCCTCGTATAACGTTTTTGGGTTTTTTTCCAGCTAGTGCAGATAAGAATTGAGAATCAGTCCAGTTTGTCAACTTTTTTAATTTCTTCTTGCAGTTTTTCATTCCTGGATGGTGGCAACCTTCATTTGGCCACAATCCAGTCGTTTCATGGTGTAGCCACGCGCATATATTGCTTAGCGGGTATAGTTCTGGATGATTTGCAAGTATGACTCTGCATCTCGTAAAGCCACCTGGCTTTTTCATTATGGGACGCCAGTAACGAAGGAGTCTTTCCAGATTTCCTCGTCGGGGGCCATATCCACGCAGGATATCCCCAGTGACCAATTCTTGCGGCAAGATACCGCCAAGTGGGTCAGCTTTTTCGTTAACGTTTGACATCTATTATTTACCTTCCAGATTACGCATAATCTTCATAGCCATCCACGCTTCTTTTCTTTCAGTTTGTGTCCCAAAAGAATAAGTTCCGCCTACTGACTTTAGCATTTCTCCGCAGCATGTAGAAGTAGCAGCAAGTTTATCGTCACTATTTGCAAGGAAAAGAAGAGCTCTTGCGTCTTTCGTTTTAATTTTACTGCGAGCTTCTCCGACTGAAGTAAGGATTACGGCTTGCTCTAAAGATTTTTCTGGAATTTCTTTTTCTTTTGTTACAAAAGTCTTATACCAAGAACCATTGACAACGTTCTTTGGTTTATCCCATAGAAAGCGATGAAACCGAGTCGTTCTAAATTTTTTGAGACCAGAAACTTTTGATGTTGTTGATATGAAGTTCACTTTAATCGAAGACCCATTTTGTCTTTCTATAATTCCATCTTTTTCTCCAGGGCCAGCGTCTGTTATGTAATACAACTTGTCATTATGAATAGAGCCCACAAGTACAGCCTTCACAAGAGGCCTCCTTTTTTGCCAACCAGAGATGGAGTTTTGCCATCCCTCATTGTTTTAATCATTGTTTTTGCTTGCTGGGTTATCTCGTTTAGTATTCTTTCCGCAAGAAGGGATTCTATTGAGTTTGCTGAATCGGCCCCCTTGTAAAAAGACCTAGGGTCATCCATGTCGATCCCTGTGGGGTGGGCAATCTTTACTTTGCTGAATCCTTTTGCACCGAGATCTTTTTTAATCTTATTTGCCGTTCGGTATTCTCTCAGGAGACGCATTGCATCGGTGTTTAATGAGCCTTCTCGGTTTACAGAATAAAAATACTGTATCTCCTCGTCGGAAAACCCTGCTTTGCGCAATCTTTCGGCAATTGACGTAGGGTTGACCACATCTTCAATCTTCTCACTACTTGCCATCTCGGATATTTTTGAGTAAGGAAAGTTTATTTGTTCGACTTCGCTCATATCAAAACCACCAAGGACCATAGCTTCTATTTGCTTACGCTCGGTAGCGTCAAGAGTATTGCTATCTGGAGTTAGCATTTTAGATTTTTCATCAAATGACGCGTTCACGATCGACAAGTCATTAGATTTATCCGCGGCGAGCATATGCAACATGGTTTCAACATTGCTTGAGGGAGAATTCTTGTTTGTAGAACCAAGAATAGCGTCTGATATATCTTCCCTGTTGGTTGAATTTAACCTTACAGGTCTTGCCCCAGACGTCAAGGAATCTCCGACCGAATAAGCTGTTCTGTTCGATACCTGTGGTTTGAGGACCACCTCGATATCCCCTAAGGCCGTGAGCCCGTCGCCGATTTCATCTTCGTCCCCTACTTCAAACACGGCATTAGCCAAAGAATTACCGACGCCATTTTTCTTGACTTTATTTTTTTTAGCATCAATGTGAGATTTGTGCACTACGTATCCCGGTACTGGTAACATCTCATCGCTCATTTCTTCTGGAAGCCCTATGCGCGAGTAATATTCTTTGGTAATCCCATCGATGGCAAAGCCAACGTTTTTTCCAGAAATGACGTCTCTTTCTTCACTTACTGAACCACGCTTCATCTGACGTCGTACTTTGGCCAACCTGCTTGGCCCTCCTGTCCTTCCCGTGTCAATATCTTCGCTTGCGGCATTGTCTGTAGACTCTTTCAGAGCCTTCAATGCAGATTTAAATGCTCTTTCTATTGATTGAGCTTGATCCGGTAAAATATTTTGATCCGCAGAATAATCGATCGATCCGAGTATCTCAGCTATATCGTTCTTGTTTATCTTCCCGCGGTCGGCCATTTCCAGTAAGGCAAGTTTTGCAATGTCATTGCCTGAGCGCCTTGCAATTTCTGCCCCTATCTGCTCAATGCTTTCCCTTGGTAGTCGCCTTTCAGAGGATCCGTCGATTAATCCAAGTGCAAATTTTATTGATTCTTTTGTTTTTTTGTCTACATTTGTTCGAGAAATTGCAGCATCAACTATTGCTTCTGACTTTCTGATTCTTTGAGCGCTAGTGATAGATGTTGTACGGCCCGAACTAAATGAATTAGCGGAGTCCCTAGATTCAAATTCTAATGCTTCTTCGATTTCGCGCTGTCTTGCTCGGGCAGCTGGGCCTGGCCTTCTCTCCGCGGCAAGTCTCTGTCTGTTTCTTGCTGCTTCAGCGTAATCTGGGTTATTCTTAAGACCAACTGATCCAAGCTGTATGAAGTCTCCACTGTCGTACAATTCATCAATGCGCTCTCCGACTGTTTCGTCAAGGTTTGCCTTAACCATCGCTACTTCTTCAGGGGTAGCTGGAGCTACTTCTCCTTTAACCCATGGATTTTCCACACCAAGACGAGCTTCTTTTATTCCAAATACATCTTGAAATACTTTTCCAAGGGTTAGCCCTTGAATTATGTCAGTCTGGACTTCGTTAACTCGCAATGGTATTTGCATGTCTTCATCCAGGGTACGGTTCGCTACGGTGTAGGCTGCCCACCTGTGATGGCCGTCAAGAATGAAACCATCATTGGTCGCGAGGATAGCGCCAGTCCACCAATGCTTACGGGCTCCATTGTCATCTTCTTCAAATATTCTCTTAATGTATTCTTCTCTAAATTCTGGAGTCCCCCTTTGGAATCCATCTTTCTCCATACTGGCGACAACGTTTAGTGAGTCCGATAAAATTGCTTCATTTATTTCGTCAACTTTTGATGCCACCAACTGGGACTGCGACGGAGCATAGCTAGAAGGAACTACTTCTTTTCTTCTAACTGCGTTTCCTCCGTCTGGTTGTTTAATAACATCTTCTAGAAAATCCATAAATTCAGATTCAAGGTCAACTTCTGTATCTTGCCAGTTTGTATTCTGATAAAACCATGCTTTATCTTCTTCGCCTAGCGGTTCCTGCGGCCCCCCTTTTGATGGGTGCATTTTGGAAAGTCTGTCATATCTAGTAGCATTTATGTAATCGTTAATGATCTCCGGATCTATTCCTTCAGAGCGCAGGCGAGAAAGATATTGTTCACTGTTTTCGGTATTGGACTGCTCTGGCAACAATTTTGTTATATCTTTTAGTTTTTTACCTGCATATGCCCATTTTCCTTTTGCTTGGCCAGATACGAGCATTTTTATAGCTAGAGACTCGTTTCCAAATGTTCGACCATTCAGCTGAGGCATTTTTTCACGCAAAATACCAATATGCCCAGAACATAATAGATTTTTTTCTGGGTTGTACAACTTGCAAAGGTCTGCTGTCCATTTTTCAATGTATTGTCTTTTTGCTTCTTTTAGATCTTTGTCGTTTCCAATATCCATCTGTGGATTGGATTTAGCAAATTCCTGCTTAAATTTAAGCCAATCAGGGTGCTCTGCTTCTATCTTGGCAGAGGCTCCTTCTTTTATTAATTTTTCAAATTGAGATTGAGACTGCTTAGTTAAAGTTTGATCTTCGTATCTAACGGCAACGTGATGTCCAGCCATCATCAGAGCAAGTGCGCTTTGAACGTTGTCTGCCTCGTATACAAATTCAATTCGTTCGCTTATGGCGAGCCTGTCTGTGCGCTTGACTCTTCCCTGGAAAAGGTTGGTCAATTCACCTTCTGTCATGTCGTCGACATTTTTACCACTATTTATAATTTCATCAAAAATCGTTAACGCTTCAGCAGCTGTCTTTTTCTCGATTTCACGACGCTCTAACAGCGAAGCCGAATCTTGAATTGCTCCCGAACTAAAGCGAGCAGATCTTTCCGATGAACCCATCGCGGCGAGTCTTTCAACTCTTCTTCCTCCAGGTATTTGACTTCCTCCGGGGGCGGACATGTTTGATCTAAATTTACCCGATCTAGAGAATTCCTCAAGATCAGCTTCGCGCATTCTTACGCGCACCCGTCTATCTAGTCCGGAGTGAAATCTGTATCCAATTTCATCAAGCTTCGTCTGCAGTTCAGCCGTAGAAAGAGAAAGTAGCATATCCCTCACGTCAGGGCTTATCGAATCAGCAGACAATTCTGGATATTTCTTAGACCCTCTTCCAGCCAAGACCGATCTTAGTTCGTTTACGTCAGAGGAAATTTGTTTAGTTCTTCGTCGTGTTCTTTGTTGCCGACTCTCTCTTGACCCTAAAACGTCGTCCCTGACTGCTCCGCTGGAAAACCTTCCGTCATCGGCCAGTATCCCCTCGCCAAAATATCCATCAAGGTCAGCCAGGTCCCCATTTATGCGTGAGTTTGTTTCTCCTATTGATGAGTTGTCATCTGAACTAGGGCCTACTACCCGACCACTTGAGCGCATGTCAAGGATTGCTTGATCTATCACTGGTCTTATTTTTCTTACTGCGCCGTCACGCCATATTTTGTCATCTACTATGCGAGCAGATCCTCGATCGTATCCTTCAGTGAGCGTTTGAACAAATCTGTCGGCGACCTCGACCGTATCCATCTGGCGAGCAGCTTCGACTATTAGCGATCCGTCATCAGAGCGACCGATTATCCTAAAGGAACCCGGAGGCATGACAAAATTCTGAGCACCGGAATCTTGCTGACCAGGAAATATTCCCCTATCCCCTTCTCGAACTCGAATAATTACTCGCACTCTATTCTTTAAGGTTGCTTCGTTCTTTTTGTCTGCCCTTGAGACCGCTGGAATCACGGCGTTGCTTCTAGATACAACCCCAGAAACAAAACCATCCTGCTCGACAATTCTGCCGATGGAATTCCCCATGGTTTTTCCGGGAGCTATTTCCATTATGGCTTCCATCTCGAAACCTTCCGATGCGGAAGATCTGTCAAATGCCTCAAGTGCTGGAAGTAGTATGTTCTTCACTTGCGCCGTAAGGTCTGCTTGCCCGGACTTGCTGTCATTTACCGCTAAGTTATTCCTAATTCTTCTTGCCGTAACTCTGTTGATCGCTCTGCCTGTTTGAACCTGAAGCTCGGGAGAAAGCATCAAAGCAATCGGATTCTCCTCAAAATCTGCAATTTCCCTTAAAGCTGCCGCTTGCTGTTTGTTGATTGACCTGCGATGTCTTGCTCTCTCAGCAGTCGCAAAGTCCGCTACGTCTTGAGCCTTTTTAAATTTCTTGGATGGTTTTGGCTTTGGAGAGATTGTTTCTTCAATTTTCTCTTCAAGATCGCGCAGAATCCTTGCCCTGCTACGCTTGTCTCCGTTTTTAACAGATCTTTCTACATGCTCATTTTTCAGGATTTCTATTCCTGTTGCGATTTCTAGAGCTTGTGTTGAACCAGGCTCAATTGAAGGAAAGAGCCTGGTTGATCGAACAACTTCAGACAAGATGTCATCTTCCGACATGTCCTTAGCTCTATCGGTTAGCTCGTTCAGGGATAGTTGCTGAGCTGCCATTCTGGCTTGATCCGGAGTCCAGAGTCCAGCCCTCTCTCTGGCAGATACAACGTCGTCATCGAATCTTTCCAGCTCTCCGCGGGCACCTACCCCATATTTCTTGCGCCAAGCTTTTTTAACGTCATCATATTTTTTTTGATTAATATCAGAACGCTTTTGCCATGCGCTCATTAACATGTCTCTGTGTTGGCGTTTTAGATCTGTAAGGCGAGGGTCTTCATTTGGATCATCTAGGATGTCCTGCTCGCGCAATGGTTTTAAGGAGAATTCTTCAATCGTGTCAACATTTAACGAATGTAATGCAGCCTCGTCTATCATCTCATTTTCGGAAAGATTGGCTATATTGGATATGTATTCTTTGAGTTGTTC
>Ga0164293_10000603_pt1 | contig 28907 bp, 24 predicted proteins | sample GEODES118metaG_FD_111487 | JGI IMG/M metagenome (GOLD analysis project Ga0164293, IMG submission 111487) | Eutrophic lake water microbial communities from Lake Mendota, Wisconsin, USA - GEODES118 metaG | ecosystem: Environmental > Aquatic > Freshwater > Lake | place: USA: Lake Mendota...
ACAAGGTGTTGCAAAAATTTTGCTTTCAATTCAGTTTTCATAGGAGTTTTCCTTTCAGGGTTAGTGTTGTTTGCTTCTTTTGTTTATGTAAATAACTTACCCAGTTCTGAGCATTTTCATATCACCTCACCAAAAATATTTTTTCCTAGAGATAGGACAATGGTTGACAAAGCTTAAACCCTCTATATGTTACATAGAAGGTTAATTATCTAATCTTACTCATCATTGCCAAGAATAACAATTCCAGAATTACTTAATTGCTTTACCACCCGCCGCACAAGATGTACTTGTATCACCTGTAGCAATGGCATCGGTTCCAGGTGTATCCACGTTCAAGGTTTCACACATAAATGCTTGGCTTGTGACCTCGGAGTTAGCTCCAGCAGTTCTTAAAGAAACAACACCACCGTAGTTTTTCAGTCCACTGCCACCATTTACGGAAGCAGAGGTGTTGGCAGCGAAAATACTAGTCCCAGTAGTGCCGCCAGTAAGTGCATAGTATAAATAATTTGAAGTCTGAGTACCAATACCAACACCCATAGCATCAACACTAGTAGTAAAAGCATCATTTTCTGTGTAGAAAGCTTGCTGACCTCTGTTCATAGAACCAACATAGGTCTTAGCCTCAGATTGTCTAGCCTTTTTAGCTTGGTTCAAAAAGGACGGAAGAGCAATAGCAGACAAAATACCGATGATGATGATCACAACTAACAATTCAATCAGGGTAAAACCTTGATCATCTTTCTTTTTACCGACAAGGTGTTGCAAAAATTTTGCTTTCAATTCAGTTTTCATAGGAGTTTTCCTTACAGGGTTAGTGTTGTTTGCTTCTTTTGTTTATGTAGATAAGTTACCCAGATTTGAGCCTTTTCATGTCATTTCACTAAGAATATTTTTTCCCTAGACAGAGAAAAAGGCTAAAAAAGCTTATTTATATAGAATTTTGGTGTGATTATATTTTTTCTATGCAATGGTTAAGTCCTCGACTTCTGGAAAAAATCCGAGGCCTTGGTTTTCAGAGTTAATTTAAGGGTGTTATAGTGGTTTTATGTTATTTTTGTAAGGGTATCCAATTACTGGGACACTGATTTAAAGCCATTGTTTGCTGAGTACCTTCACCAATAGCAGGACTTTCGCATAAAATACTTATAGCTACATGGTCAGTAGTATCGCTGATCAAGGTTTTTAAAAAAGTAACTCCTACGTAGGATTTTAAAGACCCTTTTTTAGAGATACCGTTATTCGTAGCTATTGTGCTGCTGGACATACTGATGTTGTATTCGTAATTATCGGTTTGTGATTTAATACCAATACCTAAGTTATCAACAGCATTGGTAAAGGTGGTATTTTCTAAATAGTAAACCTGTTGAGCGCGGTTCATGGAGCCAACAAATAGTTTAGCTTCTACCTGTTTAGCTTTAGAGGATTGTTGAATAAATGAGGGTAAAGCTATAGCAGACAATATACCCACTATGATAATGACTACAAGTAGTTCAATCAGTGTAAATCCCCTATTATCTGGCTTTTGTGCTAAACAATATTTTAGAAATTGCTTTCTGAAATGGCTGTTCATATTATTTTCGACAATTAATGGAAAATTAGGACGAATATACACTCTAATCCCAAGTATTCCCAAATATCTCTAGTTTTCTATCATCACGGAACGAAAAAAATAAATGCTATCTATAAATAAAACCCTGTCTATTTTTTGTAGCTCATGTTAGGTTGAGTGATAAATTTATCCAATTGACAACTAGTCAAATTTTTCCAGCCGGTGTTTAAATGACGATTATAAAAAAGCAAGTACCAAATTTTTGGAAATTTACGGAAAATCCTAGCTTATCTCAGCGATTAATGCAGATTGGTCTGGGTATGACTCTATTTTTTATCTTTTTAGCCTTTTTTGCTCCTGTTTTCCAAGGTTGGGGTTGGTTTCAAAACCCGAAAGAATTTCTTTCTAACCCTATTCACCAAGCACCTTCGGCTCAACACTGGTTTGGAACAAGTCGTTTAGGTTATGATGTCTTTTCTCGCAGTGTGTTTGGTGTCCAGTCCGCGCTGCAAGTTGTGACTTTAGCGACATCATTGAGTATGATTATTGGTGTGCCTTTAGGGATGGTAAGCGGTTATTTAGGGGGAAAATTAGATAAAGCTTTATTATTTCTAATGGATAGTATTTATACTTTACCAGGATTACTACTGTCAGTAACATTGGCTTTTGTCGTCGGTAGAGGTATCTTAAATGCAGCGATCGCTATTAGTATTGCCTATATTCCCCAATATTATCGGGTTGTCCGTAATCACACCGTCAGCGTCAAAACTGAAGTATATATAGAAGCTGCACAAGCTATGGGTGCTTCTACCTGGGTTGTTTTATCACGATATCTATTTTTCAATGTTATTCAAAGTGTCCCTGTTCTTTTTACCCTGAACGCTGCAGATGCTATCTTAGTTTTGGGCGGTTTAGGATTTTTAGGGTTAGGATTACCGGAAGAAGTCCCGGAATGGGGATATGATTTAAAACAAGCCCTGGAAGCACTACCTACAGGCATTTGGTGGACTACTCTGTTTCCTGGTTTAGCAATGACAACTTTAGTGGTAGGGTTATCACTACTTGGTGAAGGGTTGAATGAATTTGTCAATCCTCGTTTGAGAAGAGAAAATAGGCGATAGTCAGTGGTTAGTGGTTAGTGGTCAGTGGTCAGTGGTCAGTGGTCAGTGGTCAACTAACAAAAATGTAATTATTATTGAGGGAGTTGTGTGAAAGATAACATTACTTTAATTGCGGCTGCTACTGGTGGGTTTATGGTTTCTGTAGCTTTATCGGGTATTTTAAAGGGTGCACCAATTATTAATTGGCAACAAGCACATAATAATTCATACCCAATTGCAAATGTGCAAGTTATTAGGAAAAATCAATAGAAGTGGGAATGAGTAATTAACAACTAATAACTAACAACTAACAACTAACAACTAACAACTAACAACTAACAACTAACAACTGACAACTAACTAATGACAAAACAAGTAATTGGTATTGATTTAGGGGGAACTGCGATTAAGTTGGGACGGTTTACAGCAGATGGTAATTGTTTAAAGTCTTTATCTGTAGATACTCCCCAACCTGCAACACCAGAGGCTGTATTATCTGCAATAGTAGATGCAATATCACAAATTGACCCCAATCGTGAAACTATTGCCATTGGTTTAGGTACTCCTGGACCTACTGATGCTATGGGCAAAGCTGTAAAAGTTGCCATTAATCTGGTAGGATGGGACAATGTACCTTTAGCAGATTGGTTAGAAACTAAAACTGGTCAACCAACAATTCTGGCAAATGATGCTAACTGTGCTGGTTTAGGAGAAGCTTGGTTAGGTGCTGGCCGAAATTTCCCCAATTTGATTTTACTGACTTTGGGAACTGGAGTTGGTGGAGCAATTATTCTAGATGGTAAATTATTTGTGGGACATCAAGCTGCTGCTGCAGAATTAGGTTTAATTACCTTAAATCCTGACGGACCAATGTGTAATAGTGGCAATCAAGGTTCTTTAGAACAATATACTTCCATTGCTGCTATCCGTCGTCGTACAGGCAAAGAGCCAGCGGAACTAGGCGCACTTGCCCAAATTGGAGATCCAGAAGCCTTGACTTTTTGGCGAGAATATGGTAAAGATTTAGGAATAGGTTTAACAAGTTTACTCTATGTGCTGACACCCCAGGCAATTATTATTGGTGGTGGTGTGAGCGCGAGTTTTGAGTTTTTCTTACCGTCACTAACAGCAGAAATTGAAAAAAGAGTTTTACCAACTTCCCGCGTAGGGTTACAAATTCTACGAGCAGAATTAGGAAATACAGCGGGAATGGTCGGCGCTGCTAAATTAGCATTGACAATAGGAAATTAAGATACTTCTACTGTTTTGGTTGCGGTAGTGAGAGGACGGCTTTGAGCAATAGCAGCGGTAATAAATCCTTTAAATAAAGGGTGAGGTGCATTAGGGCGAGATTGAAATTCGGGGTGAAATTGACAAGCGATAAAGAAAGGGTGTTGAGAATATTCAACGATTCCTACTAGTCTACCATCAGGAGATGTACCACTTACCAAATAACCAGAATCTAATAACTGGTTTCGGTAAATATTGTTAAACTCATAACGATGACGGTGGCGCTCATAAATGACTTCTTCTTGATAAAGTTGGAAAGCCAGGGTATTAGGAAGTATTCGACAAGGATAAAGTCCTAATCGCATTGTTCCGCCTAAATCTACTACGTCTTGTTGTTCCGGTAATAGATTAATAACCGGGTCTTCAGTGTACGGATTAAATTCAGCACTGTCGGCATGGGATAGACCTTCAACATTTCTAGCCCATTCAATAACAGAACACTGCATTCCTAAGCATAAACCTAAAAAGGGAATTTGCCGGGTGCGGGCGTATTTAATGGCTGCAATTTTCCCGTCTATGCCGCGACTACCAAAACCGCCAGGAACAATGATACCATCTACACCGGATAAATAGTTTTCGGCGGGTTCAGTTTCGAGAGCTTCGGAATTTACCCATCGTAACCGCAAATCGCTGTGAGTGGCAATAGCCGCATGACGTAAAGATTCAACTACGGAAAGATAGGCATCACTTAACCGCACGTATTTACCAACTATGGCAATTTCGACGCTGTATTTAGGATTATACATCCTTTCTACCATCATTTCCCATTGGCTCATGTTGGGTTGACGTTGTTCCATTTGCAGCAAATTGAGGACTTGTTCCGCGAGTCCTTCCCGTTCTAAAATGACTGGGACTTCATAGATACTGCGGGCATCTGGGCTAGTAATAACACATTCTACAGCTACATCACAAAATTCTGATAACTTTTGTTTCAAACCCACAGGAATGGGGCGATCGCTGCGACATACTAGAATATCTGGTTGAATGCCAATGGATCTAAGTTCCTTCACAGAATGCTGAGTAGGCTTAGTTTTCATTTCTCCTGCTGCTGCAATCCAGGGCAATAAGGTAACGTGCATATATAGTACATTTCGTTTTCCTACCTCTTTTCGCAGTTGACGAATTGCTTCTAAAAATGGTAGCGATTCAATATCGCCCACGGTCCCACCAATTTCTGTAATTACCGCAGAGGGATTAGTCTCTTTAGCGACCCTAATGATTCGTTCTTTAATCTCATTGGTAATGTGAGGAATTACCTGAACAGTGCCGCCATTATAGTCTCCTCGGCGTTCCCTGTTAATAACTGACTGATAAATCAAGCCAGTAGTTACACTGTTCAGCCGGGACATTGAAGTATCAGTAAACCGTTCATAATGTCCCAAATCCAAATCCGTTTCTGCACCGTCTTGGGTAACAAAAACTTCTCCATGCTGAAAAGGACTCATTGTGCCCGGATCAACGTTAATATAGGGATCGAGTTTGAGAATGGAAACAGAATAATCACGTGATTTGAGCAAACGACCCAAACTAGCTGCTACAATGCCCTTACCAATACTGGAGACAACGCCTCCAGTCACAAAGATAAACTTAGTCATAGTATTTTCAATTTCTAGTAACTCTTAATAGATTTTGCTCCCGCAGGGAGAATTTGTGTAGACTGTTTTAGAAGCTTGTATGCGGGGTGAATTATTGATGTTGTATTTCATCTTCCCCATTTTGCCACAGTTCCTATTCTAAAAACCCTTGTACTTGTCCATGAAGAAACTTTTAGGATTAATATTATTTAACTTTTCATTAGCCTCCTCAGTTGCGTTAGCAGAAAAACCACTTTTAGTAGTTTTTCCCTCCACAAACTACCAAACCAGTACAGAAAAAATATTTTTTATCGGTACAGCGCCACCGGGCGGCCAAGTTTTAATTAATGGTAAGCTAGTTAAACGTAGTCAGGCTGGGCATTTTTCCCCTAGTTTTCCCTTGCAGTTAGGAGAAAATATATTTAAAGTCCGTTACCAAAATCAAGAACGAGAGATTAAAATTAACAGGGTATCTACTCAACCTGAGTTACCCGCGGGTTTGGGCTTTGCTAAGGATTCTTTGACTCCTGCTACTGATATTACCAGATTACCAGGGGAATTAATTTGTTTTAGTGCCATTGCGCCACCTCAAGCTACTGTCTGGGTTAACCTAGTCAATCAAAATATTACTCTTTTAGCCCAACCATCATTTACACAATTACCTCCTGACGCGAGTATTTTAACAGGTTTAAATCAGCCTACCCTGTCTAGCTTGACTAAATACCAAGGTTGTACAACAGTCGCAAATGCTGCTGATTTAGGAAAACCTCAATTTAATTTACAACTTGATGATCAAAGAATAACTCAAACTGGGTTAGGTAAAATCGAAATTCTCGCGCCCACACAGTTAGAAGTTGCAGAAATTGCATCAGAATCAGGCGTTACTCGCACGGGACCGAGTACGGATTATTCACGACTTACACCCTTGCCGAAGGGAACTATGGCGACAGTGACGGGTAAAGAAGGTGAATGGCTGCGTTTAGACTATGGTGCTTGGATTAATCGTAAAGAGACTAGAATTATCACAGGTGCGGTTGAACCACAAACAGTGATTCGGAGCGTTGGTTATCGGCGACTAAGTACAGCTACGGAGATTCGTTTCCCCTTAGAAACTGCTGTACCGGTGAGTGTGGAACAGGGAAATAACGCTTTCACTCTCACTCTTTACAATACTACTGCCCAAACAGACACAATTCGGCTAGATGATGACCCCCTGATTTCTCGCCTAGATTGGCAGCAGGTAAGCCCTAAACAGGTCAAATATACTTTTAACCTCAAAAAGTTCCAACAGTGGGGCTATAAGCTGAAATATGAGAATACAACTCTGGTTTTAACTTTACGTCATTCACCCCGTCTGAACAAGAGTAAACGTTTACCTTTGTCTAATATCAAGATTGTACTTGATCCTGGCCATGGTGGTAAAGAATCTGGTGCTAGTGGACCAACTGGGTATCTAGAAAAAGATGTGAATTTGATTGTTTCTAAATTGCTGCGGGATGAATTGGTGAAGCGGGGCGCTAAAGTGGTAATGACGAGGGAAGATGACCGAGATGTGTCCTTGGTGGAACGTCAAGTAATTATTAATACACAAGAACCCGCGATCGCTCTATCTATCCATCATAACTCTTTACCGGATAATGGGGATGCGGAAAACACGAAAGGATTTGGAACTTTTTGGTATCATTCTCAATCTCATAGCCTGGCAGTATTTTTACAAAATTACGTAGTTACAAATCTCCGTAAACCTAACTATGGTGTATTTTGGAAGAATTTAGCCCTGACTCGTCCTAGTGCTGCACCGGCAGTATTATTGGAATTGGGTTTTATGAGTAATCCCTATGAATTTGAGGAGATAGTGAATCCCCAAGCACAGCGGAAAATGGCGAGTACTTTGGCTGACGGGATAACTAAATGGTTTGAGGGTATTTATCTAACCACGGAGGCACAGAGAACACAGAGGTAAGAGCTAGGTGTCAAAATGTCGTCGAAAACGGTTGTCAATTTTATCTGTTTTGTGTTGGTTGCAGGTTAAGCAGAGTGTTTGTAAGTTACTAATATCGTTTTTTCCTCCACGAGATAAGGGGATAATATGATCAATACTGAGTTGAGTTTCTTGGGAGATTTTACCACAGCTTTGACATTGATATTTATCTCTTTGAAAAACGTAGTTTCTGACTTCTGGGGGTATGGAAATGCGTGGGGTTTTGTTCATGGATTGAAATTTTGTCTGAATCAGGATATCCAGGATTTGAGGATGTACAGGATGTGATTTGGTGTTTATATTTTGGGATTTCTTGATTTGAAATTTTGTCTGAATCAGGATATCCAGGATTTGAGGATGTACAGGATGTGATTTGGTGTTTATATTTTGGGATTTCTTGATTTGATATTTTGTCTGAATCAGGATATCCAGGATTTGAGGATGTACAGGATGTGATTTGGTGTTTATTTTTTGGGATTTCTTGATTTGATATTTTTAAAATAAAATTCTTATCTTTCACTATCTTCGCTAATCATACCAATAAGTATATCATCAATTATCAATCTTAAAATAAATTAACTTTTTAGAAAATCCTGATTCTGACAATTAAGTACAATCGCATCCACACAAACAAATTCTATCTGTGTGGACTAATTTATTTATGATGTAGCTTCATTTATTTATCTACCTCGGAATTCGTCAAGGGGTGATTTTGGTTCGTCAGGACAAAATTCCAAAGAAACTTTCATTCTTAATTTCCCTTTTTGCCAATTTTTACTCGGTTTTAAAATTTGACAATCAACACCATCATTTATCCAATCATCAGGATTTTTAACAGATGGTAAAACACGACTATTTATAGATTTTAGTTCATGATTTAAATGGTCTAATTTCCCCTTATCTAAGATTACTTTTGACAAAGCTAAATCTAATTGACTGGCTTTTAAAATATAACCATCAAAATCAATCACAACATCACTTTGTTCAGAACTTATCATTTCAAAATTATCTTCCATTTCTTTCTTCCTCTGTGTCCTCTGCGCCTCTGTGGTTCGTTAAAAAACAAAATTAGGTGAACACAGAAAAACCCTGCATTCACCCAAAACATTATACCTCTTCCTCCCCAATTATCGGCAGTAAATGTTCATATAACTGCATCGCTTGTAAACAGCCATTAATTCCCGCAACTGCTGTATTATATTCCGCGATTTTTCCCTCAACTTGACTCAACAAACGTTGATTATTAGCAATTTTTTCCTCAGCTTCTTGTTGCAATGTTTTCTCTAAATAAGCCCGGGCTTGGGGATATTGTTGTAATATCTCATCTGCTTGTTTTTCTCCCATTGGTAATAACTGAATTTTGATAGTTTGGTTGATAGTTTGACGGAAAGATTGACGAATAGTATGGGAAACTTTCGGTTCAAAATCTAGCTTTAATAATTGTCTAATTGCAGGTTCAGCGTCAACTATACTTTCTGCGTCGTAACCTTGGGAAGTTTGTTCTAATACTTGTCGAAATTGATAGATAGAAAATGTGCCTTCGTTATAAAATCTGGGGCTTTCTCTGACAAAGCGATCGCATTCTACCCTAGCACTATTTACTAAAGTTTGAGAAATTACTTTTTCTATTTCTTTTACCTGTGATTCAATTCCTCCATCATTACCCAACAAGCGATACAATTGACGGTAATATTCTGATTTTCTAATTTTTGCCATTAATTGTTGGAATAGATTAGCAATGATTTGTTGAGACGATTCTATTAAAATGTCTTCCAACTGATTTGATAGGTAATAAAAAGCCTCTACTAAAACAGCTAATAAGGGTGCAGTTGCGTTTCTAGGATGACTTAAGGTCGCACGTCGGTAAGCTTCTGCGACGGAGAAATTATCTAGTAATTCATCAAGACGACGAATCATGCGTGATTGTAATTGTCGAAAATCTGTTTCAAATTCTTCGGAATTATTATTAATTAATCCGTTAACTTCATCATGAATGTGCTGATTAAAATCTCTCCCAATTTGTTGGAGTTGCTGATTTAATTTTTGCAACTCATATTCTTTCATGCTTTCGATTTCTCGCGGTTGACTATCTAATTCTCGTTGTTGATCTTGATAGTGTTTCTTGAGTTTGATACAAATATCTTCTAAATCATCTGCGAGGTTTTTAAATAACTGTGGACGTTTTTCTTCTGTGAGATAGCGAGTAATTGAAGTGCGAAATTCTTCAATTCCACTATCTTGAATGAGTTGGTTAATTAATGGTGTTCCCTGTTCTTCTAAAATCCTCACATAGTTTTCATTGGGAGTTTCATAACCATGGATAGAAATTCTAAATTGACTGGGAGAAAGTTTACCTGCATTAACACAATAATTATTAAAAGCGAAGACAAATTGTGGTGTTTCTTCTCTCTCATTTAAACCTTTGACGCTTTCTACAAAAATTGAATCCAACCCAAATCTATCTAATCGCGTTGTTTGTTTAAGTTGACTTCCGTAAAATCCTAATAAACCACTGGTTTTATAAACTCTGTTACTATCTCGAAATTGACTATTAATTAGATCTTCTAATCTTTCTCTGAGTTGGTTATTGTACCAAGTTTCATCTATGCGGTTAAAGATATAAAAAACTCTGTCTCTTATCCCTGCATTTTCCCGCATTATTTCTAATAATTCGGTTTCTTCTTTGGTCATATCTCCCGCTGACGCAGGTTTGAGAACACAGACTACCGCTGACGTATCTGAATCTTGAATTTTTTCATATGTTAATTGTGCATCTTTTGCTACTGGTGCATCAATTCCTGGAGTGTCTATAATGACGTTACCATCTTCTAAAAGAGGATGATAACAATAATATTCAATCCGTTTTAAAACCGCGCTATTACTACCTCTGCGTGCATATCCTGCGGCTTCTTTGAGGTTAGTAAAATTAAATTGTTCCATGGAATATGTCGCATTATTATGGGTATTAATCCTATCTCTATTAGTGACATATCCTTCTAATAGTAAAATCAGCGCTTTGGCTTGTTTTGCGCGTTCTGATTTACTCTCTCCCCCTTCTTGTTTAATAATTGCTGTACAACATTGATGTAATAAGTTAACTACATCCTGTTTATTGATATTTTCTACAGTATTAAGTTCCAATTGTTGACATAAAAACACCGCTTGTTCTCGAATGTCTGCTTCACTCAAAAAGGTTAAAACAACTCTTTCTGAATCTGCTGGTGCATATTCAATTTTACATTCTGTACCCGTTGCGTGTCCTTCTGCACTATATAATAATTCTCTCTCTAATAGTGCATTAATCAACATTGATTTACCCGCACTAAAAGCACCAGCAAAGACAATTTCAAACTTGGGAGAAATGGCTTTATCTAAGGAAATTTTTACCGGTGTAATATCTTGAGAACGTAAAGCTGTTTCTTGGTGTAAAAGTTGCAGAATAGATTCAACTTGTACTGATAATTCTTGACACTGAGGGATTAAACTTGACATAAAAAGTAGAGAACGAGGTTTATAAGCATTGTAATATTACTTGTCCCATTTTGGCTACATTATCCTCAATGCACCACGAGTTACACCTAGTTGATTTTGTAGCTTCAATTCTCTCCAAAGTTGCGAACCAATGATTTCTCCTTTAAGTAATTTCTGATAACTTTGTATCGTTTTTTGTACCTGTTCCCGTGTTTCATTGACAAATTCAATCCGTAAGTGCTGTAAACCCAATCCTATTAACCGTTGTACGTATTCTGCTCCAGTTTGTGCAGTGCTGTTATATACTGTATTTCTACATCCTGCGTCTGCTTTCAGAATGTGTTCACTACCTACCCTGTCTCTAATTGTTACCGCTTGTGTATCACAAGGCCTACCGCAATTGGTATAATCTGTTCCTGTAGATAAAAAAGCGCAAAATACACAATGTTCCATGTGAAACATGGGGATATGTTGATGAATTGTGACTTCAAAATTTTGTGCTGGATAATTGGTAATTAGATCTTCAAGTTGGTTAATATTTAAGTCGTAAGATACTGTTAATCTTTCTAAATTAAATCGGTTTTTAAAGTAATCTGCTGTTAAGGGGTTAGCGATATTTAGAGAGAAATCACCAACACATTTTTCATTAGCAAAATATTCTAATTGATCATAATTTCTGATTAAATAACCATCAGCTTGAGAAGCATGAACTTGTTTTAAAATCCAGGTTTCTCCAGGTTTGGTTATACGAGGTGGTGCGACAAAAATTGTGATTTCTTCTGCAGATTCTCGTACTATTTTTACCGCTTCTTTATAGTTGCGTGGATCTTCAAATTCACAATATATGGTTTTAATATCTGTGGTCAATACTGCTTTTAATTGTTCTATATTTCTCACTAAAACAATCAGGGAGGGAGAAGAGAGAATTGCTGTATATTTATTAGTAATTAGATCTTGCCATTTTGCGTGATGATTTAATTGCCAAAGTTTGGGTTTACTTCTCAAGTCTTCTAATTTACTGACTATTTCTCGACGCATTCTATTTAATTCACTCACAGGTAACATAATATTACCGTTAAGATGATTTATGAAAGTATCTAAATAGAAAGGTGTATTTCCTAACCGTCCAAATTGTTCTTTTAATCTTTCTATAGAAAGAGGTCTTGTATGTGCTTCAGCTATGAATATTTCTGATTCTACCTGAACAATATTACCCAATTCATCACGACATACAGCTATTAATTTTTCTCCAATTTCTCCATGCACTTCTATATTAATAGGTCTGGTAAATTGGGGATTTTCTCCAGTATAACTTTGACGAATTTGTTTATCTAATTCTGGATCATTGGTTTTCCAAACTTTATCACCTATATGAATACTATGAAAATTTAAATCATTTCTTCCAAAAGTTAATATTGTCTCTTTTCCATTAGGGATAACTGCATATATTCTTCCCCCTTCTTCCTTCCTTTCTGGGTGTCCACAATCAAAAACAATTCCGTCTCCCGGTTTAACAGGTGCTTCTAACTTTACAGTTATTTCTGCATTTTTAATCCGGGTAACTTCTCCTAAATAAACACCCCGTTTTTTGCCAAATCTCCCATGTACTAATTCTTGATTATTAATTCCCTCAAACCAACCTGTATATAGTCCGCGAGAAAATGCCATTTCTAAATTATATTGGTCTTTTTCTGTATGAGAAAATGTCTCTATGTGAGTTTTTATAATTTGATTTAAAGCTTGACGATAAACCCGAGTTACATTAGCAACATATTCCGGTGCTTTTAACCGTCCTTCAATTTTTAAAGAAGTAACTCCAGATTTTACTAACTCTGGTAAAACTTCTAACCCCGCTAAATCTTGAGGACTTAATAAATATTTCCGATTACCTAAATTAACAACTTCCCCATTAGCAATTAAATCATAAGGCATTCTACAAGCTTGAGCACATTCTCCCCGATTTGCAGAACGTCCTCCTAATGCTTCACTGGTTAAACATTGTCCAGAATATGCGACGCATAAAGCACCGTGAACAAAAATTTCTAAAGGTAAAGAAATGTTTTTTGATAATATTTGTTTTTGAATTTTATTAATTTCTAAAATCGAACATTCCCGCGCTAAAACTACCAATTGACAGCCCAAAGATTTGGCAAATTCTACCCCCGCAGCACTGGTAATAGTCATTTGAGTGGAAGCGTGAATGGGAAAGTCTGGGGAAAGATGACGAATCAGTCGACAAATACCCACGTCCTGAACAATTACAGCATCAACACCCGCAGAAATGATAGTTTTGAGGTATTGCTGTACTTCCGTTAGTTCCTGGGCAAAAATGAGGGTATTCAGAGTGATATAGCCTTTGACTCCCCGCAAGTGCAGAAATTCCATTAATTCGGGTAAATCTGCTACTGTAAAATTTTCAGCCCGCATTCTCGCATTAAACTTTTCTAAACCAAAGTAAATCGCATCTGCACCATTTTCTATTGCAGCTTTCGCGCATTCCCAATTACCAGCGGGCGCTAATAGTTCAGGGATTTCTAGGGTAGACGTGGAGATGCTTGTCATTGTAGTAAGGTCAAAGTTATGTCATCTTATAGATTGTACCTGATGTTCCGTACTTCAATTAGTATTGTAGAAAAACTATATATAAAGAGAATATTACAGCCATTCCCGGTGTTATAAGGTACATATCTAGCGGGCAAGATGCCCGCACCACAAGAGTTTTATCATTCAACTTTGTACCTCATCAGATCGGAAAGCGCTGTAGTAACTATAAAAGATGATATCAGTCATATCAGCAAAATTTTCTGGGAAGATAGATTAGATAATTAAAACTTAAAAGACTTCAAACTACCAACCAACCATCATAATATGGAAAAAATTCAGTCAGAAATAGCAGCACTGAAATCTCAAATCCAAGCACTCCAGCAAGAACGCGCTGCACTGACTAATCATCATGTAGAATCTAGCGAAAATGACTCACCCCTAGCCATAGTTGAAGCTTACCGTCGTCAAGCTAGAGAAAATGTGCAATTATCCGCTGAACTTAAAGGTATAGACGATGCTATATATTTTCTCGAAAAGCAAATCCAACAAAGAAAAGCTCATCTTAATCGGTACTTGCCTATGTCTATCCGCATCTCTCAACAACAAGAACAACTAGAAGAAGCCAAAAAAATTGCTCAGATTCATGCTGAACGAGTTAATGAACTAGCTGGGGAACTGGCCAAGGAAATTAAACTCCTAAAAAGCTGTGCTGACGAACTTAGTCCCATGTATTGGCAAGTTTACTACAAACCTTTTATCACAGGCTTTAAGACCATTTCTGTCCCTTTTGTTCGTTCTGATGGAGAAGTCTGGATGATTGTCAACCGTATTGTTTGAGTAACATAAATAACTTTGATAAAAATTTGATTTATCCTTAAGCGGCCCATGATAACCAAAGACAGCGACTAATATCGCTGTTTTTTTGTTGACGTTACAAAAATTTACATTTACAATGAACTCACAGCATAATTTAGTAAGTATTTATGACTACTCATCCTCGAAATCGAAAATCTTCATAAGAAATTGTTTACAACCGTAACGATTCCTTAATATAATGTAAACAAAAGTGAAATCAAAAACATATTGTCAAAAGTGATGAATGCCATAGAACTTCCTTGGTTATCAGCCATAATTTTCCTGCCCTTGGTGGCAGCCCTCGCAATTCCTATCATTCCCGACAAAGAAGGTAAAACCGTCCGCTGGTACGGCTTGGGGGTGGCATTATTAGACTTGGCGTTGATTATCTTCACTATTTGGCAGGGTTACGACTTCCAAAGTTCAGCCTTGCAAATGACAGAAAGCTATCCGTGGATACCGCATCTAGGCTTAAATTGGTCACTGGGTATTGATGGTTTATCAATGCCCTTGATACTTCTAACAGGCTTCATTAACACACTCGCAGTATTCGCGGCTTGGAAAGTAACCACCAAGCCGCGTTTATTTTATGGGTTGATGTTGATACTCTACAGCGCTCAACTAGGTGTGTTTCTTGCTCAAGACCTATTAATGTTCTTCTTGATGTGGGAAGTTGAGTTAGTACCCGTTTATTTGCTAATTGCCATCTGGGGAGGTGCAAACCGCCGTTACGCAGCTACCAAATTTATTATCTATACCGCCGCTGCATCTATTTTCATTTTGGTAGCTGGTTTCGCTATGGCTGCCTATGGTGATAACTTCACCTTCAATATGACCGAATTGGGAATGAAAGAGTATCCTAAAGCCTTAGAACTCGCACTGTATGCAGGTTTCTTAATCGCCTATGGTGTCAAACTACCCATTTTTCCCTTACATACATGGTTGCCTGATGCTCATGGTGAAGCGTCTACCCCCGGTTCAATGATTTTAGCTGGTGTCTTGTTAAAGATGGGTGGCTATGCTCTATTACGTTTTAATGTAGAAATGTTAACTGATGCTCATGTCATCTTTGCACCAGTTTTAGCGGTTTTAGGTGTAGTTAATATTGTTTACGGTGCTTGTTGCGCCTTTGCTCAAACTAACCTCAAACGCCGTTTAGCTTACTCTTCAATTGCCCACATGGGGTTTGTGTTAATTGGAATTGCATCTTATACAGAACTCGGTATTAGCGGTGCTGTATTACAAATGGTTTCTCACGGTTTAATTGCTGCTAGTTTATTCTTTTTATCCGGTGTAACTTACGAACGTACTCACACATTGGTAATGGATAAAATGGGTGGTATAGGTAAAGTAATGCCCAGAACTTTCGCGCTTTTTACCATAGGTTCAATGGCTTCTTTAGCTTTACCTGGTATGAGTGGTTTTGTCGGTGAATTGATGGTGTTTTTAGGTCTTGCTACCAGCGATGTTTACAGTTCTAGCTTCAAAATTGTAGTCATCTTTTTATCAGCCGTTGGCGTAATTTTGACCCCCATTTATTTGCTTTCCATGTTGCGGCAAGTGTTCTATGGTGAACAGAATGAAGACTTACATTTAGATCCTGTAGTTCTGGATATTAAGCCTCGTGAATTGTTCATTACTGCTTGTTTGTTTATTCCTATCATCGGCATTGGTTTTTATCCTAAAATGATTACACAAACCTATGACGTAAAAACAGTGGCAGTTGCGGCTCATGCTCGTCAAGTTTTACCAATTGTCGCTCGTCAAAAAACCGGAAACTTGTACTCGCAAATTTTGACCACACCAACATTAGCTAGTTCTGAAATAGTTAATATAGTTGAGTAATTATAAAGCCTCAAAGGGCACTCTAGTAAATCTTAAACTTAAATATGAGGGGAATTTGTAAATAAGATCCTTGACTTCTTGAAGAAGTCGGGGATTTCTATTTTTGAGTTCTTTACGTCTGGACTGGTTTGTTTATAATAATTCAGGATATCTTCATACAGAATTATTATTGGGAATAAGATACAATAGGATCAAAAATCAAACAACTTTGATAAAAATGACATCTACAGATTCCCATAACTACAATTTCTTAGGCAGATTTTATCGCCTTTCCAGTATCAGTGTACTTAGTAATATGATGGTTCCTTTGGCTGGTTTGGTAGATATTGCTTTTTTAGGGCATTTAACAGATATTCGACATTTAGCCGGAGTAATTTTAGCAACTATTTTATTTGATTATCTTTATCGAATCTTAAAATTTATGCGTTCTAGCACTAATGCTATCACTGCTCAAGCTGTTGGTAAAGATGATGATAAAGCAGTAATTTTAGCTGGATTACGTAGTGGTTTAATTGCTTTATTTGTGGGTTTAATTATTCTTTTATTGCAATATCCCTTACAAAAAATTGGGTTTTTAATTTTAACCGGTTCTTCAGATATTGAAGCCGCTGGAGTTGATTATTTTTATGCAAGGATTTGGGGTGCACCTGCTGTATTACTCAATTTTGTTTTATTCGGTTGGTTTTTAGGTCGGGAAATGAATTGGGTAATGTTATTAATGTCAATTGTCGGCAATGCTTCTAATGTATTGTTAGATTATTTAATGATTTTTAAATGGGGTTGGGCAAGTACCGGAGCAGGTTTAGCTACAGCATTAAGTCAGTATTTAGCTTTAATTGTAGGTTTAATATGGATGGTTTTTACTATTCCTTGGCAAGCTGTACCAGCAGCTATTCAAGAATTATTTGATAGGGTAGCATTGCAAGAAACTTTTGCTTTAAAAGGCAATATTTTAATCCGGTTTTTAGTCTTAGTTTCTGTCTATTCTATTTTTACTAATTTAAGTGCAACTATGGGAACAACTGTTTTAGCTCAAAATGGTTTGTTACTACAAATTGCTTTGTTAAGTCAATTCACTATTAATGGTGTGGGAATGACAATGCAAACTATGGCAGGTAATTTTAAAAGTAAAGGAAATACTCAACAAATGTTCCCTTTATTGATAGTTTCTTTAGTTACTAGTGTGGTCATAGCATTAGGTTTTGCTGGTACAGCTATTTTATTTCCTGAGCAGGTATTTGGATTATTAACTAATCATACAGAACTAAATCAAGATATTAATAAATATACAATTTGGTTACTACCTATTTCAGTTATTACGGGAATAACTTTTATGTTAGAAGGTTATTTCATTGGTTTGAAAGAAGGAGAAATTTTACGTAATACCGTATTATTATCTTTTGTAGTGGCTTTTATCCCGTTAGTTATCACTGCTTGGTATTTTCATAACAATCATTTATTGTGGTCTACTTTATTATCTTACATGACAAGTAATATGATTTTACTAGCTCTATCTGTACCTCGAACATTAACTACAAAGATAAGTATCACTACTACCCCTAAATCCATGGGAGGTGATATGATGTGAATAGATATAGGGTTTTTGGGTTATACTGAAAACTTCTTTACTCTTGCATGAGTGCCTCTTAACCTTGCTACAACGACAATAACTCCCATCTACATCTGTTAAATACTTTCTTTTAGAAGTTTGTTATCATGTATTATTAAGAATAATAAATATTCTTTGTCAATGAAAAATGACGGAGATGTTTATGATTGATACCGTTTAATTTGACCATCCCCTATGAATAATGATAAAGTAGTTTTCGATTGGCAAGAATTAACCGCCTCCAATGTAGTTGTTCATACAAACTCCAATTTCCTGGCAGAAATTCTCCAAGAAACTTTAGCTTTAACTCGTCGTCTGTTTATTCAACTCCAACGCCGTCCTTCTAGCCTGATAGCAGGGATTATTCAGCCCGTTATGTGGTTGGTTTTATTTGGGGCTTTATTCCAAAATGCTCCTAAAGGTTTATTTGGTAGTACGTCAAATTACGGACAATTTCTTGCAGCAGGTGTAATAGTCTTTACCGCTTTTGCCGGAGCTTTAAATGCCGGTTTACCTGTCATGTTTGACAGAGAATTTGGCTTTTTAAATCGGTTGCTAGTTGCCCCTTTAGCTTCACGCTTTTCAATTGTTTTGGCATCTGCTATCTTTATTATTAGCCAAAGTTTACTACAAGCAGCGGTAATTGTGGCAGCAGCGGCATTTTTAGGGGCTGGTTTACCTAATTTTATAGGATTATGGGCGATCGCTCTCATCGTCTTTTTACTAGCATTGGGAGTCACCGCTATTTCTTTGGGTTTAGCCTTGGCATTACCCGGACACATTGAACTCATTGCTGTGATTTTTGTTACTAATTTACCCCTATTATTTGCCAGCACAGCCTTAGCACCTTTATCTTTTATGCCCGGTTGGTTGCAGGTTATCGCCACCCTCAACCCTCTCAGTTACGCAATTGAACCAATTCGCTATTTGTATTTACACAGCAGTTGGGGATTAAATGATATCGTCATGCAGTCCTTTTGGGGAGATGTTACCTTTGGAGGAGCATTATTAGTATTACTAGGTTTTGCATTTGTGGCTTTACTGAGTATTCAACCCCAACTGCGTCGAACTCTTGCTTAAAATATATTCAGGGGGATTTTCATGAACAAATCATTTTTACCAGTTCACAAAATTATTCTCGCCACCATCGCTGGTATTAGCTTTGCTGTTATTCTAGTGTTAGAACCCACGTTAGCTGATATTAATCAACCCTTTGGTAGCGCGGAAAGCAATCAAAATAATAATCCCTTGTCTAGTGACGGCTCAAACTTCATGTTAGACATGATTCATAGAGCAAACTTTGGTAGTATCCAATGGAATGCTGATGAACAAAATCAACAATTAGACGCAGCAGCAGAAGCATTTAAGGCTCAACAACAAAAACTACTTCAGTCTCAGAATAAACAAAACCCAGACACACCCAAAATTAAATCTGGTCAAAATTCATGGCCTTCGCAGATTTTACCATCATCAGATAAATAAAACCTGAAGGCGGAAAAAAATCCTCATAAACAGTTAATTAACATCTTAACTCTGAGTCCTCTGTGCCTCTGTGGTTAGATAATAAACTATTTTACCCAAGAGACAGAGAACCCAGAGAAAAAAACTCAATGCTGATGATTAACCGAGTTTTGCCAAAACATCACTAGCGTGGGTAGAAGTGTTAACAGAAGCATCAACATCAATGATTTTGCCATTACCATCAATAATGTAGGTAACACGCTTGGCATAACCACCACCATCAACATCATAAGCTGTAATGATGCTTTTGTTGGTATCAGCCAATAAAGGGAAATTTAGATTATACTTATTGGTGAAAGCTTGATGACCAGCTTCATCATCAGCGCTCACACCTAACACCACGATACCTTTGCTTGTATATTCTGATTGAGCATCGCGGAAACTGCAAGCTTGTTTAGTGCAGCCCGGTGTGTCATCTTTGGGATAAAAGTAGAGAACCACGGTTTTACCGGCAAAATCAGATAATGAAACTGTGTTACCGTTAGTATCTTTGGTGGTAAATGCAGGTGCGTCTGTACCAACTGCTAGAGCCATAATTCACCTTATCCTGTTTAAAAAATATTCATGCAATCAAGATTTTATAATAATTTACAATGTTTAAATAACTTGATTATTCAATATGTTTCCTCAGAAGTATTTATTTTCAAAGCCTTGACAAAAAGCCCAATTTATAGTAATAAAAAATGTCTGCTGTGGATTTTCCAAATCTTAAACCCCTAGTTTACACTAAGGAAGCCCTAAAAAGAGCCGAGCGATCGCTAATTTGTTCCCCCTTCCATCTGAATTTGTTTATGGCCATGACTAGCCAAAGTATCCCATTAGGTGCTATAGCAATGGATAAAGGAGTTAAGCAAAATTACACCAACCGTCCATTATCAGAATTAAGTTGTGAAAATGCTTTAGCTTGGTTAATTGATGTAGGCGTATTGCGACGAGAAGTTGACGGACAGGGAATTACAGACAGTTTTCGCTTAACCCCCCTTGGCTATCAATTGATCGGAAAGTTAAAAGATCACAATTATCCTAGTGCTACACTGAGCGATCGCTTAAATGATTTTATCACCCGTTGGTTACGTTTACCCTTTTGAATAAAAAATTAATTGTAGTTAAAAGTCTTGTCTGGTGGACATCATGTCCGCCATACTTATACAACTTCAAAAAATAACAGTTTATTCACTGATGCACTACTGAATCTAAACATACTCAATAGTAGTTAAAAATGAAATCAATTATGGTAGTGGGAACGACATCCCACGCGGGAAAATCACTGATAACCACAGCTATTTGTCGGATTCTTTCCCGGCGCGGGTTGCGAGTATCCCCCTTTAAAGGTCAAAATATGGCTTTAAATGCCTATGTTACCGCCAGCGGAGGTGAAATTGGCTATGCTCAAGCGGTACAAGCTTGGGCAGCGGGAGTAGCGCCTATAGTAGAAATGAATCCAATTTTGCTTAAACCTCAAGGGGATATGACATCTCAAATCATTCTCAAAGGTAAAGCTATAGGTAAAGTCAGTGCCACAGACTACTATGAACAATATTTTGATATCGGTTGGCAGACTATTCAAGAATGTTTGCAATACTTATCAACGGAGTTTGAAGCCTTAGTTTGTGAAGGTGCTGGTAGTCCCGCAGAAATCAATCTTAAACACAAAGATTTAACTAATATGCGGGTTGCTAAATACTTAAATGCACCAACATTATTAGTAGTAGATATTGATAGAGGTGGGGCATTTGCTCATGTCGTCGGGACATTAGAACTTTTAGAACCAGATGAACGCGCCTTAATTAAAGGTGTAGTTATTAACAAATTTCGCGGACAAAGATCAATTCTTGAACCTGGAATTAAATGGTTAGAAGCACGGACAGGTATACCTGTTGTGGGTGTTATTCCCTATTTAGAACAGGTTTTCCCCGCAGAAGATTCCCTAGATTTACTAGAACGCAAACCCGCAAAAGCTAATTCTGAGTTGAATATTGCGGTGATTCGTTTACCCAGAATTGCCAATTTTACCGACTTTGACCCCCTAGAATCAGAACCATCAATAACAGTCAAATATTTGCATTATAAGCAAGATTTAGGACATCCAGATGCAGTAATTATACCAGGGACAAAAACCACCATTGCTGATTTAATAGCGTTACAAAAAAGCGGTATGGCGGAAGCAATTCAAAACTACGCAGCTTCTGGTGGAACGGTTTTAGGTATTTGTGGTGGTTTCCAAATGCTGGGACAAACTATAATAGACCCAGAAGGAATGGAAGGACAATCTGGTAAATATCAAGGGTTAAATTTATTACCAATTAAAACCGTAATAACAGGACAAAAAGTCGCCCGTCAGCGTCAAGTCACTTCTAATTATCCGCAAGCGGGTTTACCCGTTACTGGGTTTGAAATTCATCAAGGGCGCTCGCGCATAGAAAACCCCGGAGATCAAAAATCTTGTCAACCTCTATTTGATGATGCTAATTTAGGGTTAGTAGATAGTTGTCAATCAATTTGGGGAACTTATCTCCATGGAATTTTCGATAATGGACCTTGGCGACGCGCTTGGGTAAATCGTCTCAGACAACAACGGGGTTTAAAATCTTTACCTACAGGTGTGGCTAACTACAAAGAACAGAGAGAGCAAATGTTAGATTCTTTAGCGACTCAAATCGAAGAACATTTGGATTTAACAAAGTTCATATAAGCGGGAAAAGCAGATTTTTTTATGTCTTTCTCACACTAACCCTATCCTTATCAAGGGGAGGGGAATAAATTTCTGTCTCCCCCCTTTACAAAGGAAGATTAAGGGGGGTAATTTCTTGGTAAACAGAAATCATTTTTAATGCTATGCTATCCCATGTATAATTATCTAAAATAAATTTCCTAGCACTATCACCCATTTTTTTAGCTGCTTGAGGATGATCTAAGAAATTTTGAATTGTGGTAGCGATATCATTAATATTAAGTTCTGTAACATATCCCAGATGTTGTTGCTGGACTATATCACTGAGTGCTACACCAGGGGTAATTATAACTGGAGTACCCGCAGCTAGGGATTCTAGAACTGATATACCAAAGTTTTCGGAATAGGAAGTTAGCGCAAATATATCTGCTCCTTGCATTAATAAATCCTTGATTTCACCCTTGACAAATCCGGCAAAATATGTTTTCTCTTTAATTCCATGAGTTGTAACTAGGGTTTTTAACTCATTTTCATAATCTAAATCGCCGCTACCTGCGATAATAAATGTGAAGCGGTAATGAGATAACTTACCTAATGCGGGAATTAAGTAATCTAAACCTTTTTTAGGATGTAAGCGAGATAAAAATAAGACAATTGGTTCATCTGCGGGGATGTTAAGGTGTTTTTTTAGCTTTTCACGAGTATTAAGAATTCTTTGAGGGGTATAAATACCAAGGGGAAGGATAAAACTGGAAGAAGTCAAATTTAATAGTGATGCTTCTTTTTGTTCTAAAATTGATGTAAAATGAATTGATTGACTGTGATTAAGATTAGCTGTTTCTAAGAGTTTAAGATAAAGCTTTTTTTTGCGCTCTTTTTGCTGTAATGACCATTCACAAAGTAGTCCATAAGGACGAACAATATAAGGAACTTTTTGACAGCGGGCGATCACCATTGCTATACTCGGAGCATAGGAGAAAATACCATGAATATGTAATAAATCATAATTACGGATATTTTGCCATAACCATATTGTTAATTCTCTCGAAAAAGCAAATTCTCTCAAAAAGTGAATAGAAGGAGAAAATCGGGGAAAAAACTGGACAGGAACTTGTTGATAATTTATAAATTTTCCTAAAGGTACATCTAATATATCTTCTCCATTATCATTAGTAGTGATAATTTCCGCGTCAATATCATTTTTTCTTAAAGCTTTCACCATTTCTAAAATAGCTTGACTCGGACCACCGCGAACCGTCGCAACTGAAGGAATTATATGGAGAACTTTCATAAGTTAATCTGCTCCCACCAATGGTGTAATATTGCTAAACTCCAACGACGATACCAAGGTTTAAGGGGTATATTTAGTGGGATATTGAGGTTTTGATGGACATTATCAAAATAATCACCAAATTCACTATTCATCCAACTTTCAAAGGGAAAAGAAAAGCCTTTTTTTGGTCTATTTATTACCCAATCAGGTATTTCTGTAATTGCTTGTGTTAACAGTTTTTTCCCCTGTGCTAAACGAATATTACTAGGAATTGGTGCAACAGCTTCTAATAAATTTTTATCCACAAAAGGAACACGCAATTCTAGACCCCAATTCATACTCATTACATCGCTATCTCGTAGTAATTGATTACGCATATAACAACTTAGTTCTAAAAAGCTAACTTCATCTTCTGGAGTAGAACCCCACCCTAACCCTCCCCTTGCTAAGGGGAGGGAACTAGATTCCGGTTTCTTCCCTTGATAAGGGGGGACTAAGGGGAGGGAACTAGATTCCGGTTTCTTCCCTTGATAAGGGGGGACTAAGGGGGGTAATATCGGGGTGCTTATTGATAATTGATTAATAATCATACAAGCTTCTTCATGAGAAAAAATACCGCGAAAAGTACCATAAGCAGAAGCAAAACTAGGGGTTTGTGTTAAAAAATCACCGAATCTTTTTATTCTTGGTGAATTTCCCCAACTTTCTAATCCTATACCCAAACCCGTACGGAGGAAAGGTAATATATTTAGTTTTTTACTCCATTCTACCATTTGGGGAACTTTTTGAAATGACTGATATCCACCAAATATTTCATCTCCTCCTAAACCTGATAATACTACTTTCATGCCATGATCATGGGCAACTTTAGAGACACAAAATGTATTAAAGCCATCAATACTTGGTTGATCAATTGCTGCGAGGAAATCTGGTAATATGGTCTTAGCAAAGGATGATGTAACTTGATATTCTGTGTGTTTTGCACCGAAATGATTAGCGATTTTTTGAGCTAATTCTCCTTCATTGAACTCCGATTCAGCAAAAGTTATGGAATAGGTAGATAATTGTGATTTTTGAGTTTGGGTTGCTAAAGCAAGAATGGTTGTAGAGTCAATACCACCACTGAGGAAAATTCCTACGGGTACATCACTAATAAAATGATGTTGAATGGAATCTAATAAAGCTTTACGGACTATTTCTCGCGCTTCTGGAGGAGAAATTTTTTCAGGAGTAAAATTTATTTGCCAATATTGTTTTTTAGTAATATTTCCATTCTGCCAATATAGCCAATTACCAGCAGATAAACAATGAATGTCAGCGATTAGGGTGTATGGTTCGGGAACTGAACCAGTTGTTAAATAACCATATAATCCTTCCACACTCATATTAATTGCAGGTAAACCAGATGCTAAAACCGCTCTGAGTTCGGAAGCAAATACTAAAGTTGTACCTAATTGGTAATAATAAAGTGGTTTAATTCCTAAAGGGTCACGAGCTAAAAAACAAGTTTTTTCTAAATCATCCCAAATCCCAAAAGCAAACATTCCTCGTAAATGCTGGACACAATCAGAACCGATTCTTTGATATAGTTTAAGAATGACTTCTGTATCTGTTTGGGAATGAAATTTTTCACCTTGAGAAATAAGATTTTCTCGTAGTTCTTGAAAGTTGTAAATTTCTCCGTTAAATGTAATATGATAGCGGTTGTCAGTGGTGGACATGGGTTGATGTCCAGCAGCACTGAGATCAAGAATAGAAAGCCGAGTGTGAGCTAAAGCTGCTTGTTTGTCAGTTGAAATATAAATACCTGCATCATCTGGTCCACGATGTTTGAGTGCAGTTTGCATCTTTTCGATTTTTGCTTCTAATCTTCCATTATTGGTATTTAGTCTGATAATACCCGCAATCCCGCACATATTTTTTATTTTTTATTACTATATAAAACACTATGAATTGGTATAAAATCGGGAATTTAATCATTGGATTTAACTATGAATTAAATAGATATATATCTATGATAATCATGTTTAAATTTCACCTAAATCTCATCTAAATTGACTCCCAAAACCCGCAATTTTTCAGCTAATTTATCTGCTCGCTGTTTTTCCTGTTCTGCTCGTTCAGCAAAAGTAGGAATCCAATCACCATTTTGATTGTACCAACGTAGCCATAAACCTTCTGTACCTTGATATTTTCCCGACCAAACTCCTACTCCTAATTCCAATTCAGGAAACCAGAATTTTGGCTCTACAAGTTCTACTGCTTGATATCTTGTACCAACCAATTGAAATACTCGTAATTTATTTTCATATCTATCAAAGATAACATAGTAGGGCGATCGCAAATACTGTTCATAGGCTTGCCATTTTGTGGGTGGTTTATTCGCGCTTCTTAATGTTTGTCCTAAGTCTTCTGCTTCCGTACCTGGTGATAATAATTCTACTATTAAAAATGGAGCTAATCCTTCTTGCCAAATTACATAACTCAACCGCATATCTTCTTGTTTTTCAGAAGCAGCTACACCTAAGACTAAAAACCAATCAGGTCTTTTATACCATGAATAATGACGACCATCATAGTATAAGTTTAAATCTGTACCAATGAACATTTCCTCCCTGGGATAAATGGGAGATTGACAGGTTTCCCGTAATAATTGCGGTTGAAAATCATGAAATTCGTCTGGCAAACCTGGCTCCTCTGGATTTTCACTAGGTAAATCATACATTGTGGGCATGGTTTCCCATGGTGGACGGGGATGTATAGAGTCTAATTCTTCTTCAACAGCTTCGCTGGGTAAATTATACATAGTGGGCATGGTTTTGTGAGGAGGTGCTTCTTTTTGATACATAATTAACTAGCTCCTGTGTTTCATTGCCGTTGTCAGAATTATATCAAATCGGGGATTTATTCCCTGAGTTCCAGCCGTCAAAATCCTGCAAATATCCAGCCAATGTTTTCTGAAACTGCTCGAAACTAAAGTTATCAATAACCTGTTGACGTAAAGATTCTGGTTGATACATTAAAGGGTTGGGATATGTATTTTGTAAAATTTGAATAATAGTTTGAGTAATTTCACTTACATCGTCAGGATTTACTAACGCCCCTAGTTTACCATGACAAAGCGCGTCCGTTGCACCGTCTTGATTACCTCCCAATACAGGTTTACCACAAGCTAAGGCTTCTAAGTAGACAATACCAAATCCTTCTTTTTTACTGGGCATAGCAAAAATATCACAGAGATTGTAGTAATCACACAGTTGTTCATCAGGAATAAATCCAGCTAAGGTGACACAATCTTGTAATCCGAGTTGGGTAATTAATTGCTTAATTCTAGTTTCGTCATTTCCTTTACCCACAAGAATGTAATGAATATCGGGAATTTGCTGACGAATTTGAGGAAGTGCTTGAAGAATTTGGTCATAACCCTTATAACGTTCAACCTCTGCTAGTCGAGCTACAGTTAATATTATAGGTTGTTCCCGCCTTAGTCCATATTTTTCTAATAAATAACTAGGTTTTGGGGCTAGTTGAAAGCGACTTGGATCAAACTGGCATGGCAAAATAACAATTTTATTCGGGTCAAGATTTTGTTCTTTGATGAGGCGATCGCGTGTGTAACTGCTAACTGCTAAAATCAGATCTGCATGATGTAAAGCTATGTGCAAAGCTGAGTTTTTGATACCCCAGGCTTCGATACCATGAGCGACAGTCCAATAAGGGATATTTGTCAACCGTTTTAGCCAGTAGGCTGCAACAGTAAAATTCAGGTGTCCGGTAATGATTAATTTTGGGTGCTTCCAGATTCCCCAAGCAATTAACTGGGCTGCAAATACTGGTGTTCTCAGTGGTAATGGTATAGATCCAGAAAAGTGAAATCTAGTAGGGGCTATGGTCGACAAGTCGACTGAGGACAGTCTATCATGTTTGATCAAGATATCATAATCAGTATCAGGGTAGATATTTTGAATGGCTTGGAGGAAGAAACGGCAGTATGTTTGAATACCCCCTGTAGATTCAAATAAGCTGGGAAACCAGAGGTGAAAGTTATTTTTATTCATAAAAATTAAAAAATTTATTTAGCTTTGCCCATAAGATTATTTCAATCATAAACTATATAAAAATATGAGCTATTTCTTTAACAAATAACTCACCAGTCTTCTCTAAATCCAGGTTTTTAGCAGCGAAATTTTGAATTTCTCGATTGATTTCATATATTTTAGGCTGTGATACCAAAGACTCTAACTCTATCTGAAAAGCTCGAGTATCTCCCATAGGAATAGAATGTAAAAATTGCCCAGCCCCTAAACTACTTAATTCATTTGATACTAATCCTTGATATAGAACTATGGGTAAGCCACTAGCTAAAGCCTCGCAAGCTACTGTCCAACCAGCAGGTTGCCAAGTAGAATCTACTAATCCAGCATATACAGAGGCATGATGCAGCAAAAAACGCAGAAATGGATAACTAATTCTTTCAAAGAAAAAGCAACGTTCTGTAAGTCCTCTATTGTAAATTTCTTGTCGAAACCACTTAGCATCCTTATCTTTTGAATACTGAGAAATGCGAACTAATCGTAAGTTACTGTGGGTTAAAATCTCTAAGGCATGACTATGGCAACGCTGTTCATCTCCAGGCATAATTACATAAGGAGATCTTAATAAATTTTCTACCGTCTTGCGTTCACTTTCAGGAACATCAACCCAATCAGATTGAGAACGATAAAACTTTGTATCAATGCCACAAGTAAATTTTATTACTGGTAAATAGGCTGGTAGCATCTGACGAGCCATTTGTTTTTGTTCAGATGTCATTACTACCAATGCTTTAGCAAACAAAGCAGCCCAATGTGTAGCGATACCCAGTTTTCGGAGTCGAATATTAGGTAAAGTGTCCAAATTCCATACATAGGATGCTAGTATAACTTTCCTACGAGGAGGTTTAAGCCAAGCCTGTTTAAATGTGGCTTTAATTCCTTCAGATGCCCAGAGTAATGCAGCATCTACTGATCCTAATGCTTTGACAATATTTTGTTCTCTATGGATTGATTTAAAGAGGTTTTGATTATTGGTTTCAGTTCTGGGGGATGAAAAATCAACCGCAGATAAGTGATGACCATTTTGATAAAAAGCAGCACCAAAACCATAAGGTAAAGGTAATCTGGGACGATTAGTAGAAAATTCTAAAGCGTCTACCCACTGCTGAGAATTATCATTAATGCCTACTAATAGATGTACCATATTTATTTTTTGGCAATAATTAAAGGATTACTATAAATTATAGTAAAAACGGATGATTAATAGAATTTTGTCGAAGCAAAAATCTTTGTATATCAATTGTTTGTTTATGGGTGTTTTGTGAATCAAATTACTCAAACTGAGTATTTTTGAGGAGAACATCGTTTTGATATCGCATTATAATTTTGAAAGTCTTTAGATGTTGAAGTAGTTCTGGCAGAGTCGCTTGACCTTCATAAATCTCTAGGTTGCTATACTCTGTATAGATAAAGCGCGTCTTTGATAAAGCATTTTTGCCACCGCGAAATATATCTAGTTCAGCACCTTGAACATCCATCCAAATAAAATCAATAACTTCTATTGAATGCTCGTTACACCAATCGTCA
>Ga0164293_10000604_pt1 | contig 28884 bp, 27 predicted proteins | sample GEODES118metaG_FD_111487 | JGI IMG/M metagenome (GOLD analysis project Ga0164293, IMG submission 111487) | Eutrophic lake water microbial communities from Lake Mendota, Wisconsin, USA - GEODES118 metaG | ecosystem: Environmental > Aquatic > Freshwater > Lake | place: USA: Lake Mendota...
GATCAAACGCCTGGGCGACGGTCGCGTCAAGCCCATCCAGCACGAAGGTCTGTGGCACCGCCAAACGCAGGCTACCCACCGAGCGTGGGCGCACCGTCAAGGGCTGACCCGACAAGACTGCATCGACCGTGATGCAGTCTTGCACACTGCGTGTCAAGGCACAAACCGTGTCTAAGGAGCGCGATAGCTCTAGCGCACCACCAAGAGGCACCCGACTTTGCGTGGATTTAAATCCAACCAAACCACATAGCGCAGCAGGAATTCGGATAGAGCCACCCGTATCCGACCCCAACCCCGCCACGGCCAAACCGAGCGCAACTGAAACACCGGCCCCGGAGGATGAACCGCCAGGAATCCGAGCAACCTTAGGGTCTGTCGGATTGACGGGTGTGCCGTAGTGCGGGTTGATTCCGATCCCGGAAAACGCGAACTCGGTCATATTCGTTTTGCCGATAATGGCCGAGCCTGAGGTACGTAAACGTGCAACGACTGGGGCATCGTGGGTCTGGGGAGGCTCTCCCTTACACACCACTGACCCGGCCATCGTCGTCTCGCCCGCCACGCCATACAGATCCTTGATCGAGACAGGCAGTCCCGCTAACGCAGATTGCTCTACACCAGCAGCCTGGGCTGCGTCGGCATAACGCGCTGCGGCCAAAGCCGCCTCTGGATAAAGCTTGGTAAATACGCTCTTCGCACTCGCCTGCGCAGCACCCTCAAGCGCACGCGTAACAAGCGCCTCCCGCGTTGTTTCGCCACGGGCAAGCTTACGATTGAGTTCTTGGATGGTTTCAGTGATCTGCGTCATGGTGTGTCTTTGAAATTTTGGGGAGATTAGCCCCACAATGTAAGGAACTGACGCCAACCGGTCAAGCGGGCCCAGATTGCCGTCGTTACGATAGTTGCCCAAGCCCCCACGCACTTCGGGCTTCCTGCTACGATTAGAACATCGCTGTTCCTAAAGACCATCAAAAACAAAACCTACGAGACTATTAATCATGTCAAACAATAAACCTGCTCAACTACACGCTCGACTCAAACAACCTGGCCTGGTGACAGCACCTGGTGTCTTCGACATGGTATCCCTGCGCCTAGCGGACAGCTTCGGCTTTGAGGCGCTATATATGACTGGCTTCGGTGCTGTCGCCTCGCATATGGGCCTACCAGATGCAGGCTTGGCAACTTATAGCGACATGGTGGGACGCGTCGGCTCAATGGCAAAAATGGCGCGTACGCCTCTCGTGGCAGACGGCGACACTGGCTATGGCGGCCTATTAAACGTGCGACATACTGTTCAAGGCTATGAACTTGCGGGTGCCTCCGCGATTCAACTAGAAGACCAAGAGTTTCCGAAAAAATGTGGTCATACTCCTGGGCGTCGTGTGATTCCAATGGAAGACATGGTGAAAAAAATCCGCGTTGCGGCTGAATCCCGCCAGTCGAAAGACTTTCTGATTATTGCGCGCACCGATGCCCGCACAACACTTGGCCTTGACGAGGCCCTGCGAAGGGCTGAGGCCTACGCAAAAGCCGGCGCAGACATTCTGTTTGTCGAGTCCCCAGAATCAGAAGAAGAAATGCGGACAATTGGACGCACTTTTCATCAACCCTTGCTCGCCAATATGGTCGAGAAGGGCCGCACGCCAGTACTTAGCAAGGCCGAGCTCGAGGCGCTGAACTTCAAACTCGCCATTTTCCCCGTTACCGCCTTGCTCGCTGGCGTTCAGGCAATGACTCAGGTGTATCAACACTTCAAAAACACGGGTTCGTCTGTAGGCGGAAAAACTGATCTGTATGACTTCACCGATCTCACTAAACTCATGGGATTTGAGGAAGTGTGGGCTTTCGACAAAAAACATGCAGACTGACTAAAATCCTTAAATCTGCATCGCTCAGGGTGCAGTTTTCTACTCTTCTAGGACAACAGACAATGAAACCTTCACGTCGCCAGTTTATTATCTACTCGTCGGCCAGCTTGGCTGGCCTAGGCCTATCCGCGCAAGCTCAAGCGCAAGCAATGCTTGGCGAAGCAGAGCCCGCCGCCGCTGGTCTTGGCTACAAGGAAGTTGCAACGACAGTCGACAAAGCAAAGTTCCCAAAATATGCTGCAGGTCAGGTGTGCACCAACTGCCAACTCTACGTCGCCAAATCAGCCAATGCAGGCACCTGTGCAATCTTCCCCGGTAAATTGGTGGCAGGTCCTGGCTGGTGTAATGCCTGGGTCAAGAAAGCCTAATTCATCGGAGAACACATTGAACAAGTCCCTAAAAGTGCTTGGTCTTTGTTTGGGAATCGCTGGCTTGGCGCCAGCGATGGCTCAGCCAGCCCCCAAAGCATCGACAACAACAGAGCAGTACGTCGCCTATTGCAATAATAAGAGCGATATCGCAGCTCAAAACTTCTGCCATGGCTTTGGGCAGGGTGTCTACGAGACCTATATCGTGAGCCGCCATCCCAAAAACGCACCGAACTTTGTTTGTCTCGAACCGAAAGGCAATACTCGACAGCAATACATTGACGGTTTTGTAAAGTGGACGGCAGCGAACGCGCGCTTCAAGCAAATGTCAGCGGCAGACACCATTTTGCGATACCTCGGCGAAACGTATCCTTGCAAACGCGGCTAAGCCTCTTGCCGCACGCACTGCTTAGGCCGTCACTTAACGCTTTGGAATACTCATTATGAAGAAAACTCTCCTCGCTTTGCCAGTATGCGCAGCCTTAGTGCTGACAGGCTGCTCGGGCATGAACACCACACAACAGCGCACTCTGTCCGCTGGCGCAATCGGTGCCGCAGCAGGCACAGGGATTGCGCTGCTCGCTGACGGCAACCCTGTCTGGGGTCTCATCGGCGGCGCTGCAGTTGGTGCCTTGGGTGGATATCTCTACGACAAGCACGAAGCAAACAAACAGCAATAAGACGTTAGGCCAACATTCCTGGCGGTCGAACGACAAAAAGCCTCGGATTTTCCGAGGCTTTTTCTATTTTGCACTTTGTTTACTTAGCGTCTTTTTACGAGGTGCTTGGACCTTCCAGCGACGATGCACCCACCACCATTGCTCGGGGTGCCGGACGATCAATTGTTCGAGCGCTTGGTTATACGCCCTTGTGTTGCGTTGAATCTCAGCATCAACGTCCTCACCGATGATTGCAGTCAGCGCCGGCAGAAACTCTAGAACGTGCGTGCCGTCAGGCTCACGCCAAGAACACGCTGGTATCACCGGGGCACCTGTCGCAAGCGCGATGACTGCCATGCTCTTGTACGTTCCCGCCGTATGATCAAAAAACTCCACCGGAATACCCTCGGGACGTCTTGCGTACTGATCAAAGGGAAACACCACTGCATCTCCTCCCTCTATCGTCTGCACAATTTCTTCGAGAGATCCACGACGTCCCAAGACACCAAAGCCCGCCTCATTAAAACGACGCGTCAACATATCGCTTAGCCAACGCGGCTTAATGGGGCGACGTAAAAAATGAATATGCCCTTTCACTTGCGGGAAATGCTCAACGCCCGCAACAGTCGACACTTCAAAATTTCCGAAATGTCCGGTCAAGATCAATAAACCCTTTCCAGCCTCAAACGCTGCCATCATGCCTGGCACACCGAGCACACGCACCATCTTCTTTTTTTGCTCAGCGGAAAGAAAGCGGAATTTCACAAACTCGGTCAGTAACAACCAAAGATGTCCGTAGTGCGCTTGCGCAAGAAGCTCTATCTGCGTGGGATCGACTTTGCCGCCATAGACACGTCCCAGGTTCTCGAGAATGACATGCCGACGGTATGGCAACCAGCGATAAATAAATTTCCCTGCCCAAGAGGGTGCAATGACTTTAGGAACTCTCAGCGCAACCGCTGTTGCGGTTGTTGCCGAATGGGTCAACGATATTTTTATTTCAGCGACAAGGTGTCTACCCAGAACAATTTCTGCGGCAGGCGTCACTTCTATGTGCGGTGCACCGTACTCGTCGCGCCGAACAGAAAAATCCATCGCCGTAATGGCATTGAGCGCAGTCTCAGCCGAAAAGAGCTTCAGGCAGGCCTCTTTGGCTGCAAATCTCGCTGCCAAGCTCGCTATCCGACCCGGCCCCTGTCCGGCATCAGCGATTTCAGTGGCGGAAAACAATTTGTCGAGTTCATCAGGCATCGCCTCGATGAGGCGCGCTATCCGCTCAATTTCGACGGTATCCACTGCGCAGCCATCCGGGAGCTGTTGTTCAGACACGGCTCACGCCAGAGTTAACGTGCCGCACGCAGCAACACCGCAGCATTCGTACCCGCAAAGCCACGGCAAAGTACTAGCACGACATCGCTGCGCGTTTCACGATTCTGCTTGGTGATGTTCAACCCAGCGCACGAAGCAGCCAACTGTTCTAGGTTGGCAACGCCCGGTACAACACCACGCCTTGCAGCTTCAAGACCAATGACAATATCGACGAGACCGGACGAAGCGAACAGGTGCCCAATCGACCACTTGTTTGCTGTCACGGGCGGCATATCTTTGCCAAAAACGCGCAGCAACGCTGCCGTTTCAGATGCATCGGATTGTTCGGTACCGTTGCCATGCGCAACAATCATCCCAACCTCAGACGCCTGTAGACCCGCATCAGCCAGCGCAAGCTCGATAGCGCGACTCAGGCCATCGCCATCAGCACGAATGCAGAAAATCCCCTCTCCCTCCGAGGCATCGCCGCCCCCAAGGTATTCGCCTAATATCGAGGCGCCTCGCTGCTTTGCACTCGCTTCAGTTTCAAGCATCAGCGCCGCAGCACCCTCACCCAACACACAACCATCATGTCGAGAGTCGAACGGACGCAACACATCCTTGGAAACCAAACCTACTTGATCAAGGTAAAGCAAGGTCTGGGGCTCAATCGGTGCGTCATGTGCGATTGCCACAACACGCTGGGCATCGCCTTCGCGCAATGCCCAGGCACTTTCAATGACGGAAAGAATACCGCTTGTAGTGTGATTCGTAATACAGCCGTTTGGTCCTTTTAACTGATTACGAATACTGACATGACACAGCACGTTATTTGGTAATGAGCGCAACAACCACATCGGATTAACCGTGTTGGACAACTCTTTACCAAAGGTCGCGAGGCTATCCCCGCTCTCTGCCATCAGAGGGAAAAAATCATAGCTCACCTCGAATGCACCACCACCCGAGCCGACATAACAACCCGTCTGGTCCGCATACTCTGCGGCGGTCGCCTCATCAAGCGTTTCTGTGTAAGCAGGCAACCCCGCCTGTTCAATTGCTTGCGTACCTGCATAAATACCGAATACGTCAGAGCGCCGCACGAGCTTCAGCAGCTTGCGATCTCCGAGAAGTTTGCCGCCGTTATAGTCCGAGACTTCAGCGGCCAAGCTGGTTGGCCATTTTTCAGTATCCCAACCGGCGATGGGTCCAATCATTGAGCGACCAGCTGTCAATGTGTCAACAATGGCAGTGGGATCCAGACCTGCAGCGCAAATCGCGCTATTTCCAGTGATTACGATTCGACTCATTTCCATTACCGCCCTGCAGCGATTAATGCCGCAGTTTCTTCGGGATTGCGGAAAGCCAGACAACTGTTACTACCACCAAACCCGAGAGAATTCGAGAGAGCCATCCCAATTCGCCCAGCGCGCGGTACGTCACGCACGATATTGACGTCACAGTCAGGGTCGAGCTGTTGCAAATTGGCATTAGGTGGCATCAAACCATCGCGAATCGCCAGAGCACAAATTCCTGCTTCGACAGCTCCCGCTGCCGCAATCAAGTGGCCCATCACACTCTTTGTTGAACTGACACCAACCTCTTTTGCGCGCCCTTCAAATACAACATTAACGGCTGCACATTCACTACGATCATTCATCGGCGTCGAAGTGCCATGCGCATTCAAGTAATCAATGTCCGATTGCTCAGCTCCTGCATCGGCAATTGCACGACGCATCGCCTGGATCGGCCCATCGCCAGACGGATGCGAATCCGTGATCCGGTATGAGGACAGCGAGTTGCCATCTCCCGCGAGCTCGGCATAGATCGTCGCACCGCGCTGGACCGCACTATTCCACTCTTCCAGGACCAAGAAGCCAGCACCTTCTCCGAGTAAAAATCCATTACGAGTCAGATCGAAGGGACGGCTCGCACGCTCGGGGTTATCGTTGTCGGGGGAAACTGCCGACAACAAACAGAAGCCTGAAAGACCAACTGGCGAGATCATTGAATCAAAACCACCCGCCAGCACACGATCGGCGACACCACGGCGAATGAGTCGCAGGGCGGTACCAACCGCTTGCCCACCCGAGGCGCAAGCAGTGTGCACACTCGATGCGTAGCCACGTATTCCAAAGCGGCGCAACAACAATGAAATACCCGCTGTCGACAAGCTGCGGCTGAAGGCCACCACATCGTTCGCGACCGGCTCCTCCAGAATACCGTTGGCCTGAAATTCACCATCGGGGGCTGCCGCTTTTTGAATCGCGGCAATCTCAGCATGCGCAATCGTCATCATGCCTGCACCAACCACACAGCCCCAGCGCGCCGCGTCTTGTTGTGTGGGTCGAATCCCTGCATCGGTAATCGCTTGGTCTGCCGCCGCTAATGCGAAACGATGGGCGCGGCTCGCATACTTAAGGAGCTTACGATCATCGATCGGTGGCAAGCTGTCAAAGCCTTTCACCTCAGCTGCGATACGCGTAGAAAACCCAGAAGCGTCAAAAAGTGTAATGGGGCCTCCACAACCTTTGGCAGCCTTTACACGCGCCCAAGTAGACGCCACATCAAGTCCTGCGGGTGTAACGAGCCCAATACCTGTGATCGCTACGCGACGTCTTGCGGTCATGTGGATTCTCCGGAATCTGGAGCAAAAAACATTTTGGCGCCAGCTATTGTGCGACCGTTTGCTGACGCACCAACTTTAATCAAAATAGGTTCTAAATCGTCCTCGCCCGGCGTTGCTGTTTCTGCAGACAACACAAGCGAAACACCTGGCGCTGTAAAAGCGCGCACCTTCACGTTCGTAATCCGACAAACGCGCACCGGGCAGCCAGCCTGCGTCTGCGCGAGTCGCTGCGCTAATTGTTGTTGCGCATAAAGCAATAAGGTCGCGGGATACACCGGGCGCGAGGGGAAATGATCTTCAAAAAACGGTGCATGCTCGGGCACAGCAAGTGTTGCCTCCAGACGGTCTAAGCGATCGCTGGGGATGTCCGTTAAGACCGGCTGCGGCACACCACCGAAAGCTCCTGGCGCTCTCCCAGCGTTTTTAAGCACCTCAAAATCGGCAGAAAGTGCCTCAGGTGCATCAAACTCATGTATGTCGAGCATAGATCCGAGCGTATCCTGCAACTCAAGCACCAACTGCCCACCAACCAGCGCACGTCCCTTGTATTGAATCGACTCCGCGTCGCAGGACTCAATGTCAACAATCAGCTCAAGCGTTTCACCTGGCTTGGGAATGCGGTGCATACGCGTATCGCCTGCCAGGGCTGCGACGGGGCGGTGCGTAAAGCCAACGGCCGACATGCCCACCCATGCAGCAAGCTGACCAATAGCTTCAGCCACTAGACTGACCGGGAAGTGTGAAATGGTGCTAGGGATGGTGTAGAGGCCGCTCACACGGGCGATCCCTTCAATGCTGATGATGCGATCGACAAACGAAAAAGCTGCGAAGCGACCGTTTGGCGAGGCCTTGACGGCGCTCGCCCTATCGAGAACCATCAGCCAGCGGCTGGTGATTCACGCTGAGCGCGGATCACGAGCTTGCAGAAGGTTTCTGGTGTGTACAAACGCGCAATCTGATCCACACGCATTGGAGTTTTGAAGCGCGAGGCGTCGATTTCGGAAAGATATTCACGCAACCGCGCCACGCCTTTTTCGGTCAGCACGCCGTTCTGTTCAAAGTCAGCAACAGACATATCCCCGCGAACGTCTTCAATAATCTTGCCGCGTGGCACCTTGATTTTGAAGGCGCGCTCTAGGCGGAACACCATATCAAGAAAATCGATCGACTCAGCATCCAGGCCTTCAATCAAGGATACGTCGAGTTTGATGTCATCGACATCGCAGCCTAATGCATCGGCCATCGTTTTTTGGACGGTTGGAAAAACCGCCATGATTTCTTCTTTCGTGATGACTGCTTCAGCCATGATCTACTCCAAGTATGTGTCAGCGCGCATCATTTTAACCCAAGTATCAGGGAAATCCCGCCCTAGAGAGGACCAAACCGAGGGAAAAAACTGGGCGACTAGCCCATTTTAAAGCCGCCATCCACGTAGAGAACCTGTCCCGTCACATAACTAGCAAGATCTGACACCAAGAATCCGACCGCATTTGCCACGTCTTGTGCCTGCCCATAGCGCTTGAGCAAGATATTGCGCTTGACCTCGTCCTCAGCCAAATCGCGAACTTGCTGAGACATCTCCGTCTCAATCACCCCGGGCGCTACAGCGTTAACCAAGATTTTACGGGGCGCTAGCTCAACCGCTAACGCACGCGTCAAGGCATCCACGGCCCCTTTGCTCGCCGCGTAATTGGCCTGCCCTCTCCCCGCCTTGTTGCCAGCAACCGACGATAGATTGACGATACGACCAGCCCGCTGGGACATCATGTAAGGAATGACAGGTCGGGTGACGTTGAACACACCACCGACGTTGGTGTTCAGCACATCTGTAATCTCGTCATCTTCCATCGCCGCCATTAAATTGTCGCGCACAACGCCAGCATTATTGACAAGGATATCAATGCGTTCGCAACGCTCGGCTACCGCCTCAACCGCGGCGATACAGGCGGCCGAGTCGCTCACATCCACCTGCATCGCAGTAGCTTGGCCACCGGCTGCCTGCACACCCGCGACGACTTCATTTGCAGCCGCTTCGTTACCCCGATAGAAGAACGTCACATTGGCGCCCTGACCTGCCAAGAGCTCAACAATTGCGCGACCAATGCCGCGAGAGCCGCCTGTAACGATTGCGACCTTGCCAGAAAGTCCTGATTCAAATGCCATTGTGATCAACCCGAAATCGCAAAACCGCCATCCACCACGAGGGTATGGCCATTAACCCAAGCAGCCTCAGGCAAGCACAGCAGATACACCGCATCAGCAACGTTTGTCGGTAACAAGCTTGGCCCAGCAGGCGTGCGTGCCGCGAACTCTGACAACACTTGATCCCGGTTCGGAAAGTGGCTCAGCGCATCGGTATCCACGACACCCGCTGAAACTGTGTTGACCCGAATCCCACGGGGACCCAATTCTTGAGCAAGCGTGCGTACCAAGGACTCCAGAGCTGCTTTGGATGCACCAATAAACCCATAATGGGGCATCGCCCGCTGTGCACCCAAACTTGACATGGCAATGATGCGCCCACCGTCCTTCATAAGCGGGACGGCCTGCTGTGCCAGCAGATTGACCGCGAACGCGTTCGTTTCAAGACACCACCGAAAGTGCTTGAGCGTCATGTCCATCGCCGGCTTCAACACACCTGAGGCTGCATTGCTAATAACGATGTCCAGATGGCCGAACTCTTTGGTGATGGTCTCAAACATCTCAGCCACGCTGTCAGGCACACCCACGCTAGCTTGGACAGCGATCGCACGGCGCCCCATTGCACGGACCTCTGCGCAGACTGCTTCTGCCTCATCCGAGCTGTTGTAATAATTGACAATGAGGTCACAACCGGCCGATGCCAGCTTAAGCGCGCAGGCGCGCCCAATGCCGCGTGCGGCTCCGGTAACTAAGGCAACTTTGCCTGACAGGGGCAGACTCATGATAGGGGATCGCTCCGAAGGAAAGTCAAAGTTTAACCAAGATCACGGTCAACGAACAATTCCGATGCCCATTCTTGAACTAAGACCTCTGGGGCATCTTACAATGTGGTTTCTGTTCGTCTATTCCACTAAAGGATTCAGCATGTCCAAGCAGCCTCCGATGCCCGCCATTCCCGCTCTCGCCTCACATTGGATTCAAGGCAAATCTGTCGCCATCGCCGGTGCGCGCAGTCAGGACGTCTTTAACCCTGCCACGGGCCAGGCCTCGCGCAAGGTGGAGCTTGCTTCGACCGAAACAGTTGCCGCTGCCGTTGCCAGCGCCAAGAGCGCCTTCGCCGCCTGGGCTGACACACCGCCCCTGCGTCGCTCGCGGATCATGAATAGCTTTTTAGCGTTGCTCAACGCACGTAAAGACGAACTGGCTTCGATCATCACGCAGGAGCACGGCAAAGTCTTCACAGATGCCCAGGGCGAAGTCATGCGCGGCATTGATATCGTCGAATTCGCCTGCGGCATTCCACAGCTACTAAAGGGCGACTTTACTGATCAAGTATCTACCGGGATCGATAACTGGACCTTACGCCAACCGCTGGGTGTGGTGGCAGGCATCACGCCCTTTAACTTCCCTTGCATGGTCCCCTGCTGGATGTTCCCTGTCGCGATTGCAGCCGGCAACTGCTTTATTTTGAAACCTAGCGAACGCGACCCTTCGGCAGCGATTTTCATGGCACAACTTCTAAAAGAAGCTGGCTTGCCTGATGGCGTATTCAACGTCTTGCAAGGCGATAAAGTTGCGGTAGACGGCTTACTCGAACACCCAGATGTCAAAGCCATTAGCTTTGTCGGCTCGACACCAATTGCCCAATACATTTATCAGCGCGGCGCAGACCTAGGCAAGCGCGTGCAAGCACTTGGTGGTGCCAAAAACCATATGGTTGTGATGCCAGATGCGGATATCGAACAGGCCGTAGACGGGTTGATCGGCGCAGCGTACGGCTCGGCGGGCGAGCGCTGCATGGCGATCTCGGTCGCGGTATTGGTGGGTGATGTGGCCGACAAGGTTGTCCCTTTGCTGGCCGAGCGCGCCAAAACCTTAAAAATCAAGAATGGCCTTGAGCTCGACGCTGAAATGGGCCCAATTGTGACGCGTCAAGCACTCGAGCGAATTGAGGGTTACATCGACATCGGGGTAAAGGAAGGTGCAAAGCTCGTTGTCGATGGTCGTGGCCTTAAAGTGCCCGGTCATGAACAAGGCTTTTTTACCGGTGGTTCACTGTTTGATCACGTCACCCCCGAGATGCGCATCTACAAAGAAGAGATTTTCGGACCCGTGCTGTCTTGCGTGCGTGTCAAAGACTTCGCACAAGCTGTTGAACTCATCAACGCGCATGAGTTTGGCAATGGTGTGTCCTGCTACACCCGCGACGGTAACGTCGCACGTGAGTTCGGACGTCGCATTCAAGTAGGCATGGTGGGCATCAACGTGCCTATTCCTGTGCCGATGGCATGGCACGGTTTTGGTGGCTGGAAGAAGAGTTTGTTTGGGGACATGCATGCGTATGGTGAAGAAGGCGTGCGCTTCTACACCAAACAAAAATCGATTATGCAGCGCTGGCCAGAAACAATTGGCAAAGGTGCCGAGTTTGTCATGCCCACCTCAAAATAAGCGGCGAGCGTCGTATGTCAAAAAGGGCTGTGTGCTTACTGAGCGGCGGCTTAGACTCGACAACGTCACTCGCAATTGCTCAGAGCGAAGGCTTTGAAGTCTACGCTCTGAGCTTTCGCTACGGACAGCGTCATGCCATTGAACTCGAAAAAGCAGCTGCCTTTGCAAAGCTGCGCGGCGTGTCACGTCATGTGATCCTAGACATCGACCTGCGCAGCTTTGGTGGCTCAGCACTGACGGCCGATATACCCGTCCCCAAAGGGCATAGCGTCGAGGACATTTCCACTGGCATACCGATCACCTATGTCCCTGCGCGCAATACGATCTTTTTGAGCTTCGCGTTAGGCTGGGCGGAAGTGCTCGGCGCCCAAGACATCTTCGTGGGCGTCAATGCGATGGATTACAGCGGCTACCCAGACTGCCGCCCCGAATACATTGCCGCCTTTGAGCATCTTGGCAATCTCGCGACCCAAGCAGGTGTAGAGGGCCACCAGCGCCTCAAGATTCGCGCACCACTCGTCAAAATGACCAAAGCGGACATCATTCGCAAAGGCATGCAGCTCGGCGTTGATTTCGCAGAGACCACGAGCTGCTACGACCCTGCACCGAATGGTGCGCCATGCAAGCAATGTGACTCGTGTCTGCTGCGGGCTAAGGGTTTTAGTGAGGTTGGTGTAGCAGATCCGCTAGATGCCAAGTTCAAATGATTAATCTCGCTGCATGTTAGGCCAGCGCGATGCTCTACTGAAACGCCAGCGAGAAGCCTGGTACGTAAGTCACCAGCATCAGCACCACTAGCATGATGCCAAGAAACGGCCAGATCTTGCTTGCCACATCGCTAAGCTTGAGTCCGCTAATGGCCATACCCACAAACAAACAATAACCAATTGGTGGCGCTGCCATGCCAATCGCCACGTTCGTGACAATAATCGTTCCGAAGTGAATCGGATCAATCTGAAAACTGTTGGCGATCGCGATTAGCAGTGGCCCCAACACCACCATGATCGCGATCTCGTCCATGACCGCAGCAAGTAAGAAAAATGCAATATTCAAAACCAGCAACATGAGCCATTTTTCTTGAATGTTTGCAGTGAGCCACGTAGCGAGCTTTGGCGCAAGCTGCTCTTGGGCCACAAGAATTCCGAAACCGGTCGAAAACATAATGATCGCCATAACGATCGAGGTAATTTTGAGCGAACGCCAAACAATTGGACCGATATCGGCAATTTTTAGACGCTTCTCGATAAACATGCCGACGAAAATCGCATAAACACAACTGACAACCGCCGCCTCGGTTGGAGTAAATACGCCGCCATATATGCCTCCGAGTACGATCGCTGGTGCAAGAACAGCCCAAATTCCATCTCGTAGCGCCTGGCGAATCTCAACAAAAGATGCCCGGCTTTGCACGGGAATTTTGTTGCGCCAAGCATAAATCCAACACACCGCAGACAGACCAAGGGCCATGATCAAGCCGGGAACAATACCCGCACTAAATAATCGCGAAATAGATTGCTCTGCAATGACGCCCCAAATCACAAAGGCAATTGAAGGCGGAATCAGCGGTGCCAAAATTCCAGCGCTCACTGCGAGCGCCGTCGCAAAACCTTTGTCATAGCCTCGCGCAGCCATCGCCGGAATCATAATGGCGCCAATCGCAGCGGTCGTTGCCGGTGCAGAGCCTGAAATCGCAGCAAACACAGTAGCAGCGACAACGGTCACGTGCCCGAGCCCCCCGGTGAGATGCCGCACAAACACGTCAGCAACCTTGACGAGTCTTGCAGACAAACCACCTGCGGTCATCAGCTCACCGGCAAGCATAAAAAATGGGATTGCAAGCAGTGAAAATGATTGCGTGCCTGCGACCATACTCTGAGGCATCAGCATGGGCTCAATACCCGAAACCACCAAAGAGACGGCCACCACAATACCAATACCAAACGCAAACGGCACACCGAGCAGCATCAGTACGCCAAAGCCAGCCGACAATAACCAAGCGGTGCTACTCATTTAACGACTCCGCATGCGGCAATAAACGCTCAAATGAAAACAAGGCAAGCAACACGCCAAAAGTGGGTGCAAGCGCATAAAGGAGCTCAATGGGAAAGCCAATCGCAGCAGACGTGGCGCCCCGAGTCTCCACCATATACTGCCAGCCGTAAACTGCGAGGAAGACGCCAAGCCCACATAGCATCAACGAAATTAAACGCTCAAGCACCCACCGCAAAGAGGAAGGCAAGACGTTTAGCAACAAATCCATCCGCGCATGTGTCATGTGGCGCACGCCGATGGCTGTAGCAATGACAACGACCCAGCCAAAGCCGAGAAGCGCTAATTCCTCGCTCCAAGAGAGAGGAATTCCAAAGACATAACGCAAGAAGACCTGCGCCGCCAGCGCCAAAAGCATGAGCAGCACAACAACGACCGCCACATACTTAAGGAGCTTCTCTACCAAATCACAAAAGCGGCGCATGCGTCAGTCCAGATTATTTCACTGCGTCGAGCGCTTGATTCATCAACGAATCACCAACAGTCTTGCGGGCTTTTTCGTAAATGGGTTGTACCGACTGACGGAATGCCGTCACATCACCCACGCTATTTACCGTCATACCCTTCTTTTGCAAGCCTGTTAACAAGTCTTTGACGTCGCTGCCCGCCGCTCTACGCTGGGCCGCAGTCGCCACTTTTCCAGCCTCGATCACCGCAGCACGCTGCTCTGGCGTAAGCTTATCCATCGTACGCTTCGAGATGATGAGCTCGATCGCCGAATAAGTATGATTCGTTAACGACAAGAACTTGGTGACCTCATACATCTTGCTGCTATCGATCACAGCAATCGGGATCTCGAGGCCATCAATCGTGCCCTGCTGCACGGCTGTAAATGTCTCACCCCAAGCCATTGGGATAGCGGCACCACCCAGTGATGTAAACATGTCAATGAACAGTGGGTTCTGCATCACGCGATATTTGACGCCTTTAACATCAGCCGGCACCGTCACAGGCTTTTTGTTATTGATCATCTGACGGAAGCCACCTTCCATATAACCAAGAACAATAATGTTCTTCTTGGCAAGCAAGGCAGACAACTCAGCGCCGATTTTCCCATCCAATGCCTTTTGAGCCTGCGCTTCGTTGGAGTACAGGAAAGGTAGGTCATTAATTTGAAACGCCGGTTCAATCTGAGCAATCACCGCATTCGTGATGATCGCGACATCCACCGTGCCGAACCGCACGCCTTCCATGACTTGCTTTTCTTCACCGAGCTGGCGATTTGGGTACATCTGAAGCTGAATAGAACCTTTGGACAGTTTTTCAACTGCTTCTTTGAATGCGCGAGCGCCAACAGAGTAAGGGTCTGTAGGACTGTCAGGCGTCGTCCAGCCCATTTTCAAAACCGTTTGAGCACTAGAGATTGCGGGCATAGAAAACGCACATACAGCCGAAACCAAGGCCGAGAGCGCGAGCATGTTGCGTCGTTTCATTTGGAAGTCTCCTTAATAGATAAAAACGATAAAGCACTAACGTGATGAAGTAAAAACTTAAGCAGCAAATGTTGGGAATTCATAGAGCACCTCAGGATTGCGCACAAGTATCTGTTGACGCAAGTCCTCTGTGGGCAACCAATCGACTACGGCGTCGGCAATATCGCCGTCATTGGGCATAGGCTTAGGAATGTTTGGGTGAGGCCAATCCGTTCCCCAAACCAAGCGATCCGTACGAGTTGCCAACAATGCATCCACGAAGGGTCGAATCGCTGCCCATTTGTTTGTGGCCTCCACCACTCGATATGCGCCAGACAGCTTGACCCACGCTGTGCCCTCTTTTACCAGTGCGCACATATTTTGAAACCCTGCATCGCGCACATCCGGGATCGAAGGATGCCCAAAGTGATCGAACACAACGGGCACACCTAGCTTTGCTGCCCAAGCCGGGATGTCTGGCTGCGCACTCACATCCACCAAAAACTGAATGTGCCAACCGAAGGGCTTGATCCGCTCGGCTAGCGCCTCAGCGTCACTCAATTGATTTCCACCAGCAAACAGTATGTTGACCCGTGCACCACGCGTCCCTACTTTGTGCAGCCGTTCAATTTCCGCTTCAGGCGTATCGGCCGCGAGCACGCCTACAGCACGCAACCTATCCGGGTGCGCCTGCATGGTGTCGTACAGAGTGCGATGGTCGTACCCATACACAGACGGGTGCACGAGGACCGCACGATCAGCACCAATCGTATCGTTCATTTTTTCAAATGCAGCCCAGGGCGCAAGGCTCGGCGTGTAGGAGCGATTCGTGGTGTAGGGGTAGGTTTTGGGGTCTTCAAACACGTGGAAGTGACAGTCCACCGTTCCCCGGGGCAGTCTCTTCTTTGGCGCCACGATAGGATCAAAGGGCAAACATTCAGATGTATTCATGCTGCAAACCTTGTCGTCCTGAAACCGCTTGGCAAGGCAGTTTGCTTGCGGTTTTACTTATGATTGCGCTAGACGATATCACAGGCATAACCCGTCGAACACCGGATTAAACCAAACAAGCTAGAGACCCAGTGCAATATTGGGGTAATTGCTTAGATCCGGGGCTGGCCGATCAAGCCAAACGCTTACCTGTAGAGGCGTCAAAACGGTGCGTACGATCAGCGCGCGGCTTTATTCGTACGGAGGCACCAACGGCGGGGCAAGTCTGGTCTTCGTGAATGCGCACAATCAATACATCCTGATTGAGTTGGCAATACACCAAGCGCTCTGCGCCCAAGAGCTCAACGGCAACGACCTGCGCCTCCCAGCCGTCACTTCCAAAATCAAGGTGCTCGGGACGGACACCCAAAATCGTTCCTGCCTCAACACCCGACACGTTCTTCAACAAGTTCATGGGGGGTGAGCCAATAAAACTCGCTACAAACGTTGTCGCCGGCTTGCTATACACCTCTTCAGGCGTACCGAATTGTTCCATCACGCCAGCGTTCATCACAATCATGCGCTGTGCCAAGGTCATGGCCTCAACTTGATCGTGCGTGACAAATAATGAGGTGATGCCCAACTCTCTGTGCAATTTTTGAATTTCCAGACGAGTTTGTGCGCGTAACTTAGCATCCAAATTAGACAAGGGCTCATCAAATAAAAACACTTGTGGTTGACGCACAATTGCCCGACCCATCGCCACGCGCTGCCGCTGCCCTCCGGACAGCGCCCTGGGTTTGCGATCTAGATAAGGCATCAGCTCCAAAATACCTGCGGCCTTCTCTACACGCGCGCGAATCTCTTCTTTAGGCACTCGCGCAATTTTTAAACCATAGGCCATGTTGTCGTAGACCGACATATGCGGATAAAGCGCGTAATTTTGAAACACCATCGCAATATCGCGCTCAGCGGGCTCAAGATTATTCACGACACGGTCGCTAATAGAAATCGTGCCGTCTGTAATCTCCTCAAGCCCAGCAACCATTCGCAGCAAGGTCGACTTGCCGCAACCAGAGGGGCCAACGATCACGACAAACTCACCGTGTTCAACGTTCGCCGAGAGGTTGTGAATGACCTGCACAAAACTTTTAGGCGTGCCGTAACGCTTAACGACGTTCTGAAATGAAATAGCAGCCATCTCAATATTCGCTTTTTATAGACATTATTTTTCCGAATCCACCAAGCCCTTCACAAACCACTTTTGCATCAGGATCACAACAAGCGCCGGGGGTAACATTGCCAACATTGCCGTAGCCATCACCACATTCCACTCGGTGTAGGCGTCTCCAGAAATCAGGCGACGTATCCCAAGGACCACCGGATACATATCTTCTTTTGTCGTCACCAGCAGCGGCCAGAGGTACTGATTCCAGCCATAAATAAACTGAATGACAAATAAGGCCGCGATACTGGTGCGCGATAAGGGCAAGAGAATGTCCCAAAAAAAACGCATGGGTCCCGCTCCATCCATACGTGCCGCTTCGACCAACTCGTCAGGTACGGTTAGAAAGAACTGGCGAAACAAAAAGGTTGCAGTCGCTGAGGCAATCAGAGGAATGGTCAAACCGGCGTAAGAATTTAGCATCCCCAGGTTCGCCACCACGCCATACGTGGGTCCGATGCGCACTTCAACGGGCAACATGAGCGTGATGAAAATCATCCAGAAAATCAGCCCACGCAAAGGAAAGCGAAAATAGACGATCGCGAAAGCCGAGAGAATCGAAATCGCAATCTTCCCAAAGCTGATCATTAACGCCGTGACGAGGCTCACCCACATCATGGGCCAAGCAGGGTTAATGCGCCCCCCGGCCTCTGTTGCGCCGCCGAAGAGCGCTAGCCGATACGTCTCGAACGCATGATCGCCTGGCAAAAGCGACATCGGCGTATTCTGCACAATCTGCGCAGTGGTTTGTGTGGAAGCAATAATAGTGACGTACACAGGGAACGCTACGATCAACACGCCAAGTATCAGCACGAGATGCGAAAGCACTGTTAACCCGGGTCGACGCTCAATCATGCTCATGCGTATTGGACCTTACGTTCAATAAATCGAAACTGCACAATTGTTAGACAAATCACGATCGCCATCAAAATGACAGATTGGGCTGCCGAACTTCCCATATCCATTGCTTTAAAGCCGTCGTAGTAAACCTTGTAAACCAGAATTGCCGTCGACTTACCAGGCCCACCGTGCGTAGTCGCATCAATAATCGCGAAGGTATCAAAAAAAGCATAGACCACATTAATGACTAGTAAGAAAAACGTGGTGGGTGAGAGCAACGGGAAAATAATCGTGCGAAAGCGGTACCAGGGCGTCGCGCCATCAATCGCGGCCGCCTCAATCAAAGAGCGTGGTATCGATTGCAGTCCCGCGAGAAAAAATAAAAAGTTATAAGAAATTTGTTTCCATACTGCAGCAACAACGATCAAGGTCATCGCATCGCGACCATCGAGCATGTGATTCCAATCCATACCGAACCAATGTAAGGCGAAGGATACGACTCCCATCGGAGAGGCAAATATAAATACCCACAAGACACCAGCGACCGCTGGGGCAACGGCGTAAGGCCAAATTAGGAGGGTTTTATAAATATTGGCTGCGCGCAACACCCGGTCGGCCATCACCGCCAACAGCAGGGCTAAGCTCAGGCCAACTACGGCCACTAACAGTGAGAAAATAGCGGTCGTTTGAAACGATTCAAGATACAGCGGGTCGTTAAAGAGTCTGGAAAAATTCTGCCAGCCTACGAATCGCCGAGACATGCCAAACGCATCCTCTTCAAGGACACTTTGATACAAAGCCTGACCAGCGGGCCAAAAGAAGAAAACCAAAACAATCGCCATCTGTGGTGCAACAAGCACCCAAGGCAACCATCGAGATTTAAAGCGAACTTTCTTTTCCATCAGTTTCTACAAAAAAAACGCGACGAGTCTCTTGCGAAACCCATCGCGCTGTTTCTGCTCATCTTAGCGGCTATTGGCCTTCTCAAAACGCTCGAGCAACTCGTTACCACGCTTCACGATTGCATCCAAGGCGTCTTTCGCAGCCTTTTTACCTGCCCAGACCTGTTCAAGTTCTTCGTCAATAATGGTGCGGATCTGCACATGATTACCCAGACGAATCCCTCGTGAGTTGTCTGTGGTTTTGCGAATCATCTGCGTGACCGAAACATCAGTGCCAGGATTCTGCTTATAGAAACCTGACTTTTCAGTTAACTCAAACGAGGCAATCGTGAGCGGTAGATAGCCGGTGCGCTGGTGGCTCTTGGCGGCCTCCTCTGGACGAGATAGGAAGTCAAAGAACTGAGCGACACCCTTGTATTCGTCTGGCTTGCGTCCTGCCATCACCCAAAGACTAGCTCCACCAATTACTGTATTTTGCGGAGCACCTTTGACATCAGCGTAATAAGGTAGGGTCGAGGTACCGAAGGCAAACTTGGCGTTACGCTTCAAATTGCCGTAAAGAGCAGAAGAGCCGGTGGTCATCGCGCACTCACCTGAAACAAAGACAGGGTCTGCCGCATTGGCGCGACCTTTGTATACGAACAAACCGTCTTTGGCCATTTCCGACAAATTCTGAATATGGCGCACCTGCAAGGGTTCATTGACCTTTAGTCGCGCATCCATGCCCTTCATGCCATTACCTTGCGAGGCAAACTCGGTGTTGTGCCAAGCGCTAAAGCTCTCGAGCTGCGTCCAGCTTATCCAACTCGTTGTGTAAGGACACTTATGGCCGGAGGCCTTGAGCTTCTTAGCTGCTTCGACGACCTCAGGCCAAGTCACGGGAGGCTTTTCTGGGTCCAGACCAGCAGCTTTGAAGGCGTCTTTGTTATACCAAAGGACCGTCGTTGAGCTATTGAAGGGGAAGCTGAGCATTTGGCCACTGGGTGCCGTGTAATAGCCGGCAACCGCAGGGACGTACGCGGCTGGGTCGAACTTCACACCGGCTTTGCTCATGACGTCAGCCACTGGCACGATCGCGCCCTTACTGGCCATCATCGTCGCGGTGCCAACTTCAAAGACCTGGAGAATGTGGGGTGCATTACCAGCACGAAAAGCGGCAACTGCAGCCGTCATCGCCTCATCGTAGGTGCCCTTGAAGACGGGAACAACTTTGTAGTTTTTCTGACTCGCATTGAAATCCTTGGCAAGGTCATTGATCCACTCGCCAAGCGCACCGCTCATCGCGTGCCACCACTGAATCTCAGTTTGCGCCTGCGCAGGCAATGCGGTCAGCGCACCTAACGTGATTGCGGCTGTCGCCGCGGCAAATTTCAGTTTCATACGATCTCCTTGATTGGCGTGCTCAGCCACGCGTTGTCGAACTTGCTAATTGAGGGTACTGTCTTGACTGTACCCTCTCGAGATGACAGCTTTATTTATCTTTTTGACATCTCTTTGTAACATTTACCAGCCTAAGTTTTAATAAGGGTCTGCCCTGTATTCGCCCGGCACTTCCATTTTTTTGTTTTGAGGCGTACCCGATTATGCAATACATCCTCGCGCTCGACCAAGGCACCACCAGCTCAAGGGCAATTCTCTTCGATAGGCAAGGCCGTAGCGTCAAGACCGCTCAGAAAGAGTTTCGGCAGATATTTCCGCAGCCAGGTTGGGTCGAACACGACGCCAACGACATCTGGCAGACCCAACGGGAGGTAATGGAACAGGTTTTAGGGTTGAGCGATACCCCTGCCTTGGTGAACCAGGTTGCTGGTATCGCCATCACAAATCAACGCGAAACCACCGTTTTGTGGGATAGACGGACGGGCGAGCCCGTCGCTAACGCAATCGTTTGGCAGGATCGCCGCACGGCTGACACCTGTGACACGATGCGCAAGCAAGGCCACACGCCGTTATTGCAGGAAAAAACAGGACTCGTGTTGGATGCCTATTTTTCCGCCACTAAGTTGGCCTGGCTACTTGACCATACACCCGGCGCGCGCGCGCAAGCAGAGCGCGGTGACTTAGCCTTTGGCACGATCGACACCTGGCTACTTTGGAAACTGACAGGGGGTAAGGTGCATGCCACCGACCCCAGTAATGCCTCTCGCACCTTGCTATTTAACTTGCACACACTGCAATGGGATGATGCGCTACTAAAGCTCTTCAATATTCCACGGGCCTTGCTGCCCGACGTGCGTCCAAGCGGCGGACTCTTTGGCGAAACAGACCCCTCGCTTTTTGGTCGCGCCATACCAATTACCGCCATCATTGGCGATCAACAAGCAGCCACCTTTGGTCAGGCCTGCTTTTCCCCTGGCATGGCAAAGAACACGTATGGCACCGGCTGTTTCATGCTGTTGAATACGGGTAGCGCGCCTGTTGCGAGTGCAAACCGGTTGCTCACCACGGTAGGTTGGCAACGAGCAATCGAACCCAAGCTTGCACCAGAAGCGACTTACTGCCTCGAAGCGTCGGTCTTTATGGGTGGTGCAACCATTCAGTGGCTGCGCGACGGTCTAAATATCGTCGACTCGGCGGCGCAGGTCGAGGCTTTGGCGCAAAGCGTCCCAGATGTCGGAGACACCTACCTCGTACCTGCTTTTACGGGGCTTGGCGCACCACACTGGGACGGACACGCACGTGGCACCCTAGTGGGCATGACGCGCGGCACAACCAAAGCACATATCGCCCGTGCCGCGCTCGAAGCCATTGCGCTACAAGTCGCCGATGTCTTCGCTGCCATGCAAAAAGACTCCGGCATTACGCTCGCTGAATTACGTGTCGACGGCGGGGCCTGCAAAAACAATTTGCTAATGCAAATTCAGGCCGACTTCCTGGGCATCCCGGTTGTACGTCCAGCGATCACAGAAACCACTGCGCTGGGCGCAGCCTACCTTGCCGGACTCACCATTGGATTCTGGTCAAGCACCGAGCAGATTGCCTCGCAATGGCTGATAGATCGACGCTTTGAGCCCAGTTTGTCTGAAAGCGCACGTCAGACGAAACTGGCCCGATGGCATCAGGCGGTGGAAAGGGCAAAAGGCTGGGCACAGGACTAAACTACGTTATCCCTGCAACAAAAAGACTACAACATGCACCAGCCCGAGTCTCTTCCCAAAAACGGCCAGAGCAGTACACCACTTGACGCGACGCGGGCAAGTCTGCTTTCTTGCCTTGCAACAGACACGGCCTACGATCTCGCGATTATTGGTGGTGGCGCAACTGGCCTCGGACTCGCGCTGGATGCGGCCTCCCGAGGCTATTCTGTGGTCGTGCTCGAGGCGACTGATTTCGCTCAAGGGACATCCTCGCGCTCGACCAAACTTGTACATGGCGGAGTACGGTACCTGGCACAGGGTAATGTGTCGCTGGTGTACGAAGCCTTACACGAACGTACAACGCTCTTGCATAACGCACCGCACCTGGCACAGCCTCTTGCTTTTGTGATGCCTTGCTACAAATTCTGGGAACAACCTTTCTATGGGGCAGGCCTCATCCTTTATGATGCGCTCGCAGCACGTCGCAGCCTCGGGCGCACACGCTTTCTGGGTAAAGCACGCACAGTACAAGACCTCCCGAACTTAAATACGCGCGACCTAAAAGGTTCTGTTAAGTACTGGGATGGCCAGTTTGATGACGCCCGACTCGCACTTGCACTCGGACGCACAGCTGCACAACATGGTGCGCTCCTGCTTAACTATTGCGAAGCTGTCTCGCTCACCCATACCGACGGCTGTGTTTCTGGTCTCGTGATCCGCAATATTGAGACAAATGAAGAACATAGCATTCGCGCGAACTGCGTTGTGAATGCCGCCGGCGTGTGGGTCGATGCCCTGCGTGATTTAGATGCGCAGGCAAGCAACACGCGTCATTCGAACATCGTGGCACCGAGTCAGGGTGTACATATTGTTGTCGATCGCGAATTTTTGCCAGGAGATCATGCACTCATCGTCCCGCACACGGCTGATGGTCGCGTGTTGTTCGCTGTGCCATGGCTTGGCAAAGTGATTATCGGGACAACGGACACGCCACGTCAGGATTTGAGTCGGGAACCGACTCCGTTTATGGAGGAGCTGGAGTTCATTCTTCGCGAGTCAGCGCGTTACCTTAAGCGTGCTCCGCAACGCACAGACATCAAGAGCATCTGGGTCGGGCTGAGGCCCCTGGTCAAACCGCCTGAGGATGACAGCGGAAATACCAAGAAGATCAGTCGCGAGCATACCGTGCTGATCAGCAAAAGCAAGCTCGTCACCGTGACGGGAGGAAAATGGACAACCTACCGCGCAATGGCAGAAGATGTCTTGGCTCAGTGCACAAAGGCCTCTTTACTACCCCAACGCTCAAGCTGCCAAACTGAAGATCTTCCGCTGGTCGGTGCGCAATCGGGCCGCGTTGTGACTCACCCCATGAACGCAGCACCTAGCATTGCCGCTTACGGAGACGAGGCGGCTTATGTCGACACCTTACCCGGCGCACAACGTGTACTTGGCGGCGGGCTCACCGAGGCCATGGTTCGCTTCGCCGTTAGACATGAGTATGCTCGCACCGTAGAAGACGTTCTAGCTCGCCGTTCGCGCTTACTATTTTTGGACGCAGAGCTCGCCTCGTCCCTTGCGCAAGCGGTGGGTGAAATCGTTGCAGAAGAAACAGGGCGCGACGCTGGAGTGGCTGCATTTAAAGAAATCGCACAGCACTACCGCACGTTGCCCGACGCCTAAGACGCCAGAGCATCCTCAAGAATCATCTCTGCACCCTTTTCTGCAATCATCATCACCGGACCCTGCGTATTACCAGAGACCATCGCTGGCATGACTGAGGCATCAATAACTCTAAGACCGCGCAGTCCTTTAAAACGCAAGCGTACGTCTACAACAGCATTAGCATCGCTACCCATACGACAGGTTGCCACAGGGTGATAGGTAGTTTGTCCATTGTTTCGCGCGAAGTCTAGCCATTGCGCATCTGTCTGCACAGAATCGCCAGGGCTCATTTCAAAATCGATATAAGACTTCAGTGCATCACGACCCATGATACGTCGTGCGATGCGCATTCCATCAATCAGAGACTGCTGGTCTGCGCTGTTCGCAAGAAAATTCGGTCGTATTGACGGCCCAACCATCGGATCCGCAGACTTGATATGGATGCTACCTTGCGAGGTCGGACGAATGCCAGACACCCCCATCGTCATGCCCGGTGCACTATCTAGCTTACGTATCGCCGCATTCGCATAGCTCGCATGCATAAAGAAATACTGTACGTCTGGCGTCGCAAACTCTGGGCGCGTCTTGACAAAGCCTCGCACTAGCCCGGTTCCTAGGGTCAGTATCCCTTTGCGTTGTAAAAAGTACTGCAGCGCAGCGACACCGACACGCCAGCCTTGCGCAAGCTCATTGAGTGTCTGCGTATTTTTGACACGCCAATTCATACGGGTTGCAAAGTGATCGATATAGTTTTCACCAACTCGGGGAGAGGCATGTAGGCAAGTAATCCCGAACTTTTGTAATACAGACGGATCACCAATTCCCGATAGCTCTAAAATTTGAGGCGTCTGAACCGCACCTGCAGCCATGATGACCTCACGGCTAGCCGCTACTTCATGCATGCCGTCTTGCTGCAAATACGCAACCCCGCTGCAGCGCGCTTGGGTGAGTAATACTTTAGTGACCTGCGCGCCGGTTCGGACGGTTAAGTTTTTACGATGACGAACAGGTTGCAGATAGCCGTCCGCCGCACTCCAGCGTTGGCCACCTTTTTGCGCAACTTGGTAGTAGCCAAAACCGTCTTGATCGACACTGTTGTAATCATCCGTCAGTTTTTGACCATCCTGAGCGGCCGCCTGTAGCACCGCCTCAGCAATCGGAAAACGTTCGCTCACATGATGAATATGCATCGGCCCAGACTTACCCCGATGCGTACCCCCCGGTGTATAGGTTTCGATTTTTTTAAAGTAGGGCATGACCTCTTTTGCCGACCATCCGTGCGCACCTAGCGACGCCCAGTGATCATAATCTTCAGGCTGACCATGCACGTAAATCATGCCATTGATCAAGCTCGATCCACCCAAACCTTTTCCGCGAGGAATCGCGATCTTACGACCGTAAACATTATCCTCTGGCTCCGTCTCGAAGCGCCAGTTGTAGATTGGATCATTCAATAGTTTCGTGAAGCCCGCAGGGATATTGATCCACATGCTCTTGGGCTCTCCGCCAGCCTCCAGCACCAGGACCGTGTACTTGCCACTTTCTGTCAAGCGGTTAGCAAGTACGCAAGCAGCTGTACCGCCACCAACGATCACATAGTCAAACGTTTCCATTACTTTGCGACTCCCATAAAATCCGCCATCATTTCAATCTGACACTCGAGCATCGGAAGACCATACTGTATTCGACAACCCTTCGCCTGCGCGAATTCAAGCAAGGGGGTTAACGCAGGCGTCATGATGATTTCTGCAACAATTTGATTGGGCTGCAGACGCGAAACATCAAACGCAAACACATCCCCCTTTTTCATACCCAAAGACGTCGCATTGATCACTAGGTCGGCATGTGCTGGATCTTGAGATCCGAGTGCAGTCTCGACGTTTGGGAACAGTTTCTGTATGCCTTGAAGAATCTGCTGTGCTGCCGCTTGTGTTCGGTTATGAATCGACAACTTTCGAATTCCAGCCTGCGCGAGGGCAAACGCGATAGCGCGAGCCGCCCCACCTGCACCGCACAGCAATACTGCTAGCCCCTCTGGATTGAACCCACTTTGACGTAATCCCTCGACAAAGCCCTTCCCATCCAAAATGTCACCCGCTAGTGTTCCGTCTAGCTCGCGTCGCACAATATTGACCGCACCTACGGCACGCGCCTCTGGGGTCACGACGTCACAAAGTTCGACCATGCTTGTCTTATGCGGCACCGTGACAACCATGCCACCAAAATTACGCAAACTGCGAAGCGCCTGAACGAGGTCTGACAAACCGGCAGGAGGCACATGCAGTGGCACGAGAACGCCATCAGTACCGCGCCGTTCAAACACCTTACGCATGGTTTGCGGTGTTTTGACCTGTGCGACAGGATCTGCGACTATCCCGTAGAGTCGCGTATTACCGGTAATATCGATCATAATGTCTCACTATCAACATCTCGTTCGTGTTTTGAGTAGTGTACCCATGAACCGATTTCAACAACTGCTGGGCGTACTTGGCTTAGTGTTATGCCCCTTTCTTTTGTCGGCAGCGCCTGTGCAGCACCATACATTCAAAACCTCTGACGGGGTACGTCTACATTATCTCGAAGCCGGCACCGGCCCTCAAACCATTGTTTTTATCCCTGGCTGGCTCATGCCAGCGGCCGTCTTCGAACAACAGCTCATAGGGCTATCTAAGCAATATCGTGTTTTAGCGCTAGATCCACGCTCGCAGGGGCTATCCGAACTAACCAAACTTTCGCATGCTCCGACACGCCGCATCAAAGACATGGACGAATTTATAAAATTCGCAAAGGTCAACGACTACATCTTGGCGGGGTGGTCGCTTGCCGTGCTTGAGTCCTTGGACTATGTCGCTAAGTACGCACCGAAAGGCCTGCGTGGACTGATATTGATCGACAACTCAGTCGGAGAAGGACGGCCTCCAGCAGGCCGAAAGTCTAACTTTCAACAGACGATGAACGATCCTAAAAAGCGCGAGCAATATATGCGTACGTTTAGTCAGGATATTTATCGTAAACCACCACCGCCTCTTATCGCACAGGCAGTATTGGATTCGGCATTACGCGCACCGCCAAACGTGGCAATCCAGTTACTTAACCAACCTTACCCTCGAGAGTACTGGCGTGAAACGCTTGAGAAACAGCAGGTCCCCGTGCTCTTTGCCGTGCGACCTTGGCTAAAAGAACAGGCTGATGCCCTAGTGCGTAAACGTGCGCCAGAACTCATCACAATCGCAATGTTTGAACAAGCCGGCCACGCTTTATTTGTGGATGAGCCTGCAACCTTTAATCAGGCGGTACTCAGCTTTAGCAAACACGCTTTCGCGCAACCGCGCAAGAACCCCTAACGTCTAACAATCTGAACGCTACGACGCTCTGTCGTCTTGTTGTAGCTAAACGCGAAGGGCAAGGGCTTGACATCTTTGGATTCCCTGTAGGCTTGCGCAAGCGATTCTTGTTTCTTGCGGTTAAACAGTTCGTGGGGGTAAAGGAAGCCACCATACAAATCGACTGGACCAATTTGGGCAAGGTTGGTGTAATTCAACCCGGTCTCATCCTGCACGACCATTGTGGCGTTCTCCACCAAGATGTCTCTCAGGACTGCAAAATACGTTTCTTGCAGCAAATGCGACGCGGCCTTTAACAGAACGGGATGACGCGATTCACGAGCAAGCCAGGCTCGCGTCGAGGCGCTTTGACTGAGTGCGCCATCAGACAAATCTAAACTGACATAATCGAGCACGACAGGCTTACCTGCTTTACTCAGCTCCAAGCGCACTGATCTCCAAGGTCCGTTCGCTTTGATGTAATCGCCTGATGCCTCATCAAACACGATTGGGTATACGGCTTTGACGTCATAGCCGGAATACAACGCGAACGTAATCAGAATAGTTGTGACACCAATCTGCGCATGCTTATCGCGTAGGTCTTCGTTCAAGTCATCTGTACGAAAAAACGCCAGGCGGCTAAATTTCATCCACTCGCGCATAAACTTTGCCTGAAAACTCTGCAGGCGCACGCTCGACATATTCGCAATATCGGCAGGCTCGCCGGCTGCCTGCATCGCAACCATCACAAAACGATCTGCCTCGGGGAACAAGTGTGACACGGTCACGAAATCTGGGCCCGAGAAAGGATAGAACACCGTGCCGCCCGGTGGGCGTCGGACTTCGGTCTTTGCCCAGCCAGACATCGGCTGACCAATGGATTTCTGATAGAAATCCCAGGCGCCATCGGCCTGCGCTTTTGAACCCGCACCAAAAAATGGAATCCCAGCATTCGCTTGCGCACCAGCGACGAGATAAGACCCCTGCTCGGCTTGCGCCCGAGCCAAGGGCACCAAAACCGCGGTCAAGGCAAAGCTTGCCATCAAACCAATTGTTACCTGCCAAACGCTACGCAAGACTCGCTTCATTTCTCTTTCACCTTAATCATTCAAATTAATACCAACCATGAGCGCTATTTTTTAGCGCTTGCAGTCGCCTCACTACGGTTCGAAAGCACAATGCCAAATACGATCAATGCTAGGCCAATCAAATGATAGCTTTGCGGAAACTCGCCTAACAACAACACAGCCAGAATCGCCGCAAACACTGGCGTTAAGTTCAAAAAAAACATGGGCAGTTGCGAGCCAGTGAGCGCAACAGCACGTTGCCAGCAGATGTAGGCCAATAAAGCCGGACCAAGCGCGACGTACACCACCATGCCCAACGTGTGTCCGTCCCACTGTATCGGAGCATAGCCCCCCCAGAGCACCTCAGCCAACACCATGGGCACCGCAAAAACAAGACCCCATAACATTTGTAATGCGAGCACACTATAGCCGGACATGGACTTGGGCCGCTCACGCAGGAGCCAGGTGTAGATGCTCCAGAGTGCGATTGCCAACAACATGAACAAATCGCCCGATACAAAGGCCACTTGGGTTAGATTTTGAATCTCACCTCGCACTAGAACCCAGGCAACACCTAGTATTGAAAGCACCGCGCCTAATGCCGCCGACCGACCGATATGCGCCGAAAAAAATGCACGTCCGACCAACAACGTAAAAATAGGCCCCGCGGCTGTGATCAAAGCAATATTGATTGGGCTTGATGTAATAAGGGCTAAATACTGAAGGGCGTTGTAGCAGGTTGTACTTAAAAACCCAGTCGCAGCAAACAGCTTCCAATGCTGGCGGCCGGTCGACCAGTCCACCTTAAGTTGTGTCAAGATAAACGGCAGCAATACCAGCAGTGCAACGACCCAGCGCAAAAAATTTAGGGTCAGCGGTGGTATGGCACCTGCAGCCATACGACCCACAATGGCATTGCTTGCCCACATCAAGGGTGGCACAGTCAAGACCAGTAAGGTCGTCGCGCGCATGATCGGC
>Ga0164293_10000606_pt1 | contig 28873 bp, 24 predicted proteins | sample GEODES118metaG_FD_111487 | JGI IMG/M metagenome (GOLD analysis project Ga0164293, IMG submission 111487) | Eutrophic lake water microbial communities from Lake Mendota, Wisconsin, USA - GEODES118 metaG | ecosystem: Environmental > Aquatic > Freshwater > Lake | place: USA: Lake Mendota...
CAGAATTGGCGAGCGCATCGACGGGGTGGACATCACTGAGGTGATCATCGCCACCGACCCCAACACCGAGGGCGAGGCCACCGCCACCTACCTGATGCGCATGCTGCGTGATATCCCTGGTTTGACCGTCAGCCGCATCGCCTCCGGTCTGCCGATGGGCGGCGACTTGGAGTTCGCCGACGAGCTGACCCTGGGCCGCGCCCTGTCCGGCCGCCGCGCCATGGTCTAGCGCCCGTCTTCCCCCTTTCGCCCCTTCGCCCCTTCGCCGAAATTGCACTCATGCATGCCCTAACCCGATTTCGGCTGCGTGACCGCAATCTCGGCGCCGTCGGCCGCCGTTGTCGGTGACGCCCGCCATCATGCGCGCATGAGCGGAATTCTCATCGGCAGCGAAGCCTTGCAGTCCGGCCTCCTCACCCGCCACCAACTCAGCCGGTCTCGGCGCCTGCTGCCCGACGTCTACGCCCCCCCGGGACGCTGAACTCTCGCTGCGGGATCGCACCGTCGCCGCCTGGCTGTGGTCGCGCCGACGTGCCATCGTCGCGGGTTCTGCGGCAGCCGCCCTGCACGGCGCCCAGTGGGTCGACGCCGAAGAACCCGTCGAACTCATCTGGGCCTGCGCCCGCCCACCAGCAGACCTGCGTGTTCGCAACGAGTGGTTGCATCACGGCGAGGTCACCCGTGTCGCGGGTGCTACCCCTGGTCGACGGAGGGGCGGCCTCACCGCGCGAGAACTGGCTCCGTCTTCTCCTGACAGACGCGGGTTTTCCGCGCCCGACCACCCAGATCCCCCTGATGGACCACACGGGAAACTTGGCGGTACTCGATATGGGTTGGAAGGAGTTCAAGGTCGCTGCGGAGTACGACGGCGACCAGCACCGTAGCGACCGCCAAATTGGACTGGGACGTCGTGCGGGTGATCAAAGAGGACCGCCCGCATGAGGTCATCGCAAGGGTCGAGGAGGCGTTGCGGGCCCGCGGATGGCGTGGCGAGATTGCACTCACGCAGGGCCGAACCCGCTTGTTATCTGCGTGAGTGCAATCTCGACCTCACAGACGCGGGTAGTTACACGCGCCGTGGCGCCGCCAACCGCTCACGTCGAAGCCGGTCGACTTCAGGCAGTTCCAGCGGCGCCAGCCGACCCACAACCTGCGCCAGCAGCAGATCGGCGAACTCGGGGTTGCGGGCCAGGCACGGCCCGTGCAGGTAGGTGGCGTACACGCTGCCCTGCACCGCGCCGTCGATGCCGTCGCCGAGCCGGTTGCCCGCACCCTTGACCACGGCGGCCAACGGACGGGCGTCCGGGCCCAGAACCGTTCCGCCGCGGTGATTTTCAAAACCGGTCAACGACTCGGAGAGTCCCTCGATCAGCGGCGTCGACACCACCTCGCCGATGGTGCGCTCCGGTTGAGGCGAGGTGGTGACGTCGAGCAGTCCCACCCCGTCGACCTTCTCGCCGGCCGAGGTCTCATACCAGTGGCCCAACACCTGAATGGCGGCACAGATCGCCAGCACCGGCGCCCCCCGCGCCGCGGCGCGCTGCAGGCCGGGATGGCGCAGCAGGTGCCGGGTGGCCAGTCGTTGGGCGTAGTCCTCCGCCCCGCCGAGGGTGTAGAGATCCAGGGAATCCGGAACCGGTTCAGCCAGCGTGATTTCGACGATCTCCGCGGGGATCCCGCGCAGCAGCAACCTCTGCCGCAACACGACCGCGTTGCCGCCGTCGCCGTAGGTGCCCATCACATCGGGCAGCACCAGACCGATCCGCACCGTCATGGGGTCAGCCGCTCCAATGCCCGCTGCAACTGCAGGAACGCCGTGTAATTGGCCACGACCTCGACATGACCGGGCGGGCAGGACTCAATAGCCGCGACGGTGTCGTGCACCAGGGTGTGATCGACGCCGGCGTACCCTAGGCGCACCGCCAGATCGGTGCCGCGCTCCCCGGCAGCCACCACGGAGGTTCCTCCGAAATGTTCGAATCGGACATCCCACAACCAGGACAGGTCCTCGCCGTCGGGAACCTGCCCGTTGACCGAAATCACCACGCCCGCAGTGTTTTTGTCCACCATCGACAATGCCTCCTGCCATCCGGCCGGGTTCTTTGCCAGCAGAAGGCGCGCGGTGTGGTTGCCGATCCGAACGGTTCGGTAGCGGCCGGCCACCTCGTCGACGCCGCTTACCGCGCCAACCGCGGCGGCCGGATCGGCTCCCATCGCCACCGCAGCGGCGACCGCCTGGGCGGCGTTGCTGCGGTTGACCGCGCCCGGCAACGACAGCGTCATCAGTGCGGCGAAACCGTCTGGCCCGTAGATCTTTTCGTCATCGACCCACCATTGCGGCGCTGGACGTGTGAAATCGGTCCCGGTGGAATACCAGTGCGATTCTTCGCGAACGATGACCTCGCCGCTGCGGGGGCAGCTCACCGAGTCGTTCGCCCAGCTTCCCCCGGCGGCCACCCACACAACATGCGGGCAGTCGTAAGCCGCCGACGTCATCAACACGTCGTCGCAGTTTGCGACGATCACGGCTTCCGGGTGACGGGACAGCCCGGTCCGCAGGGTGCGTTCGATGTGGTTGATCTCACCGACCCGGTCGAGTTGGTCGCGGGACAGGTTCAACAACACGATCACCGCCGGGTGTACCGCATCCGCGACGTGCGGAACGTGCATCTCGTCCACCTCGAGGGCGGCCATTGACGCGTCCCGGTCGGCGGCCAGTGCCGCGATCAGGCCGGCGTCCATGTTGGCGCCCTCGCTGTTGGTCGCGACCGGGCCCAGGGTGCCCAGCGCTGCAGCCACCATTCGAGTGGTCGTCGACTTGCCATTGGTGCCGGTGATCACCGCGGTGCGCCGGCCCGCCCCGAGTTGCCGCAGAACCGACGGATCCAGCTTCATCGCCACCAGGCCGCCGATCATCGCCCCCGCGCCGCGGCCGGTGACGCGAGAGGCCCATCGTGCGGCCGATCCCAGCGCGAGCGCACAGCGTCCGCGCAGCCTCATGCGCGGTCGGCCGCGAAGCGGCATCTCAGGCTCTGTGGGCGACATCGCAGGTGAGTGTATTCCGACACGGACCCGAAGTCCCCCGGGCTGTCGGGGGTGCGTGCCATTCTGACGTCTGTGAGCCATACCTGGGGCAGGCCGGCGGGCGGTGACGCCGACGGCTGGGTAGTTGTCGACGTCGAGACCTCCGGTTTTCGGCCCGGTCATGCCCGGGTTCTGAGCATCGCCGCGCTGGCACTGGACCCCGACGGCCGGGTAGAGCACTCCGTGGTCAGCCTGCTCAATCCCGGGGTCGATCCGGGGCCCACCCACGTCCACGGGCTGACGTCGGAGATGCTCGAGGATCAGCCGACCTTCGCCGATATCGCCGCCGACGTCGCCGAGTTGATGCACGGGCGCACCCTGGTCGCCCACAACGCTCCGTTCGACTATTCCTTCCTCATCGCCGAGGCGGAGTTGGCCCGCACCGCACTGCCGGTGGACAACGTCATGTGCACGGTCGAGTTGACCAGGCGGCTGGATCTGGGTCTGGAGAATCTGCGGCTGGAAACCCTTGCGCGGCATTGGGATATCCCGCAAACCAAGGCCCACGACGCGTTCGATGACGCCCTGGTGCTGTCCCGGGTGCTCACCCCCGCACTGCAGCGGGCCCGGGATCGCGACATCTGGCTGCCGATTCGGCCGTTGAGCCGCCGAAAATGGCCGAACGGCTCGGTTACCCATGAGGAACTGCGACCGTTGAAGATGCTGGCGTCCCGGCTGGCCTGCCCGTACCTGAATCCGGGCCGCTATCAACGCGGCAGGCCGCTGGTTCAGGGCATGCGGGTGGCGCTCTCCGCAGAGGTCAAGCGCACCCACGAAGAGCTCGTCGAGCGCATCCTGCATGCCGGCCTGGCCTACGCCGAAGCCGTCGATCCGCAGACATCGCTGGTGATCTGCAACGAACCTCTTGCCGAGCAGGGCAAAGGCTTTCAAGCCCGGGAATTGGGCGTTCCAATGGTCTCCGATGAGCAGTTCATGGACAGCGTCGGCGCGGTGGTCTGCGGCACCGACGTCGATGAGTTCGTGCAGTCGGTCAACCAGGGCCAGCAGTTCGCGCTGTTCTGACGTCGTAAACCAGGAGCGCTGATGAGAACCGAGCGGTTCGACTTCCCCAACGCCCAGGGCCACACCTTGACCGCCCTGCTCCAGCAGCCACCGGCAGCGGAGCCCACCAGTTATGCGCTATTCGCGCACTGCTTCACCTGCAGCAAGGACAGCCGCGCAGCCAGATGGATCTCCGATGCGCTCGCCGCCCGCGGCATCGCTGTTCTGCGCTTCGACTTCACCGGACTGGGCTCCAGCGAAGGCGAATTCGCCAACACCGACTTCTCCTCCAACATCGATGATCTGGTGGCTGCCGCCGACCACCTGCGCACCACTCGGCAGGCGCCGGCGCTGCTGATCGGACACAGCCTCGGCGGAGCTGCGGTACTGGCGGCGGCCGCCCGTATCCCCGAGTCGCGGGCGGTCGCCACCATCGGTGCCCCGTCGGACCCCAGCCATGTCACCAACCTGTTCGCCGATCAGATCACGGTGATCCGGGAACGCGGTGAGGGCGCTGTCAGCATCGGTGGGCGGGAGTTCCGCATCCGCCGCGATTTCCTCGATGACGTCGCCGAGCACCGCCTGCTCGACCAGGTCGCCGGTATGCGCAAGGCCCTGATGATTCTGCACTCGCCGACCGACCAGGTGGTTTCGATCGATAATGCGAGCGCCATCTTCACCGCCGCCCGGCACCCGAAAAGCTTCATCTCCCTCGACGGCGCCGATCATCTGCTGGCCCGCCGTTCCGACGCCCGCTACGCCGGAGACCTCATCGCGCAGTGGTGCCAGCGCTACCTCCCGCCGACGGCCGAGGTCCCGGCCGCAGAACAGTCCGCCGGCACGGTGGTGGTCGGCGAAACCGGCCAGGGCCGATTCCAGCAGTCGGTCACCATGGGCGAACACCGGCTAATCGCCGATGAACCGGTCGATGTGGGCGGTTCCGACAGTGGGCCGTCACCCTACGACCTGCTGCTGGCCGCACTTGGCGCCTGCACCTCGATGACACTGCGGATGTACGCCGAGCGCAAAAGAATTCCGCTGGAGCATGTTTCGGTGTTGCTGCGGCACTCCAAGATCCACGCGTCCGATTGTGCGAACTGCGAAACCAGTCAGGGGCAGATCGACCGCATCGACCGCACCATCACCCTCGACGGAGACCTCGACGAGGCCACCCGGGCCCGCCTGCTGGCCATCGCCGACAAGTGCCCGGTGCACCGCACCCTGACCTCAGAGGTCGACATCCGCACCGCACTGGCCGATCCGCTCAGCGGCTCAGCCGCGCCGCCCGGTTGACCGCCGACACCACCGCACGCAGCGAGGCCGTGGTGATCGATGTGGCGATGCCCACACCCCACACCGTCTGACCACCCACCGACGCCTCGACATAGGCGGCGGCGGCGGCTTCCTGGCCGGCCGACATGGCGTGCTCGGAATAGTCCAGCACATGCACGTCGATGCCGACCCCGCCCAACGCGTCGACGAACGCCGCCAGCGGGCCGTTACCCTCGCCGCGGATCTCGGTCTCCACCCCGTCGACTTTCACCGTCGCCTCGATGACGTCGGTACCGCCGTCGACCTCCGAGCCGATCACCCGCTGCCGGATGCGCTCCAGTGGCCGCACCGGCGCCAGGTACTCGTCGGCGAAGGCGTCCCACATCTCCTTGGACGACACCTCCCCGCCTTCCCCATCGGTGATCTTCTGGATGACCTGGCTGAACTCGATCTGCAGGCGGCGCGGCAGCACCAAACCGTGGTCGGCCTTCATGATGTAGGCAACCCCGCCCTTGCCGGACTGCGAATTCACCCGGATCACGGCCTCGTAGGTGCGGCCGACGTCCTTGGGGTCGATCGGCAGGTACGGCACCTGCCAGACAAGGTCGGCCTCGTCTACGTCCTCCTGGTCGGCGGAGATCTTCATGGCATCCAGGCCCTTGTTGATGGCGTCCTGGTGGCTGCCGGAGAACGCGGTGTAGACCAGATCGCCGCCGTAGGGATGCCGCTCATGCACCGGCAACTGGTTGCAGTGCTCAACGGTGCGGCGGATCTCGTCGATGTTGGAGAAGTCGATCTGCGGGTCCACACCGCGGGAGAACAGGTTCAGCCCCAGCGTCACCAGGCACACGTTCCCGGTGCGCTCACCGTTTCCGAACAGGCAGCCCTCGATCCGGTCGGCGCCGGCCTGATAACCCAATTCCGCTGCCGCAACAGCGGTTCCGCGGTCGTTGTGCGGATGCAGCGAGAGGATGATCGAATTCCGCCGCGCCAGGTTGCGGCTCATCCACTCGATGGAGTCGGCGTAGACATTGGGGGTGGTCATCTCGACGGTGGCCGGCAGGTTGACGATCAGCGGCCACTCCGGCGTGGGCTCGATGACGTCGGCGACGGCGTCACAGACCTCCACCGCGTAGGCCAGTTCGGTTCCGGTGTAGGACTCCGGGGAGTATTCGTAGCGCCACCGGGTGCCGGGGTGTTTAGCCTGTTCCGCCAAGCACTTGCGGGCACCGTCGGTGGCGATCTTCTTGACCTCGTCGCGGTCAGCCCGGAACACCACCCTGCGCTGCAGGATGGAGGTGGAGTTGTAGAAGTGCACGATGACGTTCGGTGCGCCGTGGCAGGCCTGGAACGTCCGCTCGATCAGTTCTGGTCGGCACTGGGTCAGCACCTGGATCGTCACATCATCGGGGATCGCGCCCTGCTCGACGATGTCGCGGACGAAGTCGAAATCGGTTTGGCTGGCCGAGGGGAAGCCGACCTCGATCTCCTTGTAGCCCATCCGCACCAGCAGTTCGAACATCCGCCGCTTGCGGGCCGGGCTCATCGGGTCGATCAGGGCCTGGTTGCCGTCGCGCAGGTCCACCGCACACCACATCGGGGCGTGGGTGATCACGGTGTCCGGCCAGGTCCGGTCAGGCAGGCTGATGTGCTCGACTTCGGCGAAGAACGGGCGGTAGCGGTCTACCGGCATCGCGGTGCCGCGCTGGGTGTTCCACACGGGCTGGCCCTCGCGGGGCGGGCCGGCGGGGGTTCTGATGGTGCGGGCCGATACGTAGGCGTCGACCGAATCAAAATTCTGGGTGTTCACGATTTCGCTCCGGGAAGTTGAAAGGGGACTTCAGACCGGCGCAACACGACCACCCGCGACGGGAAGCCGGTCTAGATCAGGCCCCGCCGCGGCGTCCGAGAAGGAGCACCCGCTGCACGAAAACCACTGTACTCCGGTTGCCCCGGCGGGCATAGTCGCTGGTATAGCGCCACCCACCCGGCCGCGCTACCGCCAGGGCCGGCCCCAGCTGTCGCCGAAGGCGATTTCGCTCAGCGGTTTGCGGCTTCGCGGCGCGGCGTCCCGTTCAGCGATCTCCGGATCCACGCGGCCGTAGTCGGCGAGTGACCCGACCGCGATCACCATCAGCGGCCGGACCTGATCGGGAATGGCGAAGGCGGTCCGGGCTCCGTCGACGTCGAATCCGGCCATCGGGTGGGTGATCAGACCGCGCGACACCGCCTCGATGATGAGGTTGGCTTCGGCCGCCCCGGCGTCGACGGCGCTGTAGAGGGCGGTGTCGGAGTCATCGCCTTCGTCGGCGCAGATCAGGATCAGCGCGGCGGCGGCCTGGGCGTAGCCGTTTCCGCGGCTGAGCAGGCCGGCCAGGGTGGAATAGGTGCCGTCGCCGCGAATTCCCACCACGAAGCCCACGGGCTGCCGTCGGCCCCAGGTTGCGGCCCACCGGGCGGCCTCGAGCAGGGCGGTCACCTGCTCGGCGGTCACCGTGGCATCGGGATCGAAAGCCCGTGGACTCCAGCGCTGAGCTATCGGCGGGTGAATGGGAACGCTGGTCTGGGCTAGCCGATCCGCGGGCTGGTCAGGCATCGCAGTGAGATTACCCGCGGATCCGCGCGGCGATAGCCCCCTTATCCTTAGTGGCGACCCAACCCCCGGAGAGGGACGACAGTGGCGCTCGTCGTGCAGAAGTACGGCGGATCCTCGGTGGCCGACGCCGAGCGGATCCGCCGGGTCGCCCAGCGCATCGTGGAAACCAAGAAGCAGGGCAATGACGTGGTCGTGGTGGTCTCGGCGATGGGTGACACCACCGATGACCTGCTCGACCTGGCCCGCCAGGTGTGCCCGGCCCCGCCGCCGCGCGAACTGGACATGCTGCTGACCGCAGGGGAGCGGATCTCCAACGCCCTGGTCGCCATGGCCATCGAATCCCTCGGCGCCCAGGCGCGCTCGTTCACCGGATCCCAAGCCGGGGTCATCACCACCGGAACGCACGGCAACGCCAAGATCATCGACGTCACTCCCGGCCGGCTGCGCTCAGCCCTCGACGAGGGTCAGATCGTGTTGGTCGCCGGGTTCCAGGGGGTCAGCCAGGACAGCAAGGACGTCACCACGCTGGGCCGCGGTGGCTCCGACACCACCGCGGTCGCGTTGGCCGCCGCCCTGCACGCTGACGTTTGCGAGATCTACACCGACGTCGACGGTGTCTTCACCGCCGACCCGCGCATCGTGCCCAATGCGCGCCGCCTGGACACCGTCACTTTCGAGGAGATGCTCGAGATGGCGGCCTGCGGGGCCAAGGTTCTGATGCTGCGCTGCGTGGAATACGCCCGCCGCTATCACGTTCCGATTCACGTCCGGTCGTCGTACTCCGACAAGCCCGGCACCATCGTCACCGGATCGATTGAGGACACCGCCATGGAAGACGCCATCCTGACCGGAGTTGCCCACGACCGCAGCGAGGCCAAGGTCACCGTTGTCGGAGTGCCCGATGTTCCGGGTTATGCCGCCAAGGTCTTTCGTGCCGTCGCCGACGCTGATGTCAACATCGACATGGTGCTGCAGAACATCTCCAAGGTGGAGGACGGCAAGACCGACATCACCTTCACCTGCTCCCGCGACTCGGCGCCGACTGCGGTGGACAAGCTCACCTCGCTGCAGAGCGAGATCGGTTTCACCAGTGTGCTTTCCGACGACCACATCGGCAAGGTGTCGCTGGTGGGCGCCGGCATGCGCAGCCACCCCGGTGTCACGGCGACGTTCTGCGAGGCGCTGGCACGGGTGGGCATCAACATCGACCTCATCTCCACCTCTGAAATCCGAATTTCAGTGCTGATCAAGGACTCTGAACTCGACAAGGCTGTCGCTGCACTGCACGAGGCGTTCGGACTCGGCGGCGCGGAAGAGGCTGTTGTCTACGCCGGGACGGGGCGGTAGGCCGTGGTCCACATCGGAGTCGTCGGCGCCACCGGACAGGTCGGCGTCGTCATGCGAAACCTGTTGGAAGAACGCAACTTTCCCGCAACGAGCGTGCGGTTCTTCGCCTCGTCGCGGTCAGCTGGCCGCAAACTGCCGTTCCGGGGGCGGGAGATCGAAGTCGAGGACGCCGAGACTGCCGACCCGACTGGCCTGAACATTGCGTTGTTCTCCGCCGGGGCCACCATGTCGAGGGTGCAGGCGCTGCGCTTCGCCGACGCCGGGGTGATCGTGATCGACAACTCCTCGGCCTGGCGCAAGGACCCCGATGTCCCCCTGGTCGTCAGCGAGGTCAACTTCGACCGCGATGTGCGCAACGTGCGGTTGATGAAGGGCATCATCGCCAACCCGAACTGCACCACCATGGCGGCGATGCCGGTGCTAAAAGCGCTGCACGACGAGGCCGGTCTGGTGCGGATGATCGCCTCCACCTACCAGGCGGTGTCCGGCAGCGGGGTGGCCGGGGTGGAGGAACTCGCCGTCCAGGCTCGTGCCGTTATGCCCGATGCCGAGCAACTGGTGCGCGACGGTGGGGCGCTGAAGTACCCGGCGCCGAACAAGTACGTCGCCCCGATCGCGTTCAACGTCATCCCACTGGCCGGTTCACTTGTCGATGACGGCTCCGGCGAGACCGACGAGGATCAGAAGTTGCGCACCGAGAGCCGCAAGATCCTGGGTATCCCGGATCTGGCGGTCAGTGGCACCTGTGTGCGGGTGCCGGTCTTCACCGGTCACTCGCTGTCGATCAATGCCGAGTTCGCCCGCCCACTCTCGGTGCAGCGGGCCAAGGAACTACTGGCCGGCGCACCGGGAGTCACGCTGGTGGACGTGCCCACCCCGCTGGCGGCTGCCGGCGGCAATGACTCCCTCGTCGGCCGTATCCGCCAGGACCCGGGCGTGCCCGGTGGCAGGGGCCTGGCGCTGTTCATCTCCGGGGACAACCTGCGTAAAGGCGCGGCCCTCAACACCATTCAGATCGCCGAGTTGCTGGCCGGCCGCTAGGCCCGCAGGCTCCGACTGGCATGATCGGACCATGACCATCGACGCCATCTACACCGCAGAATCCACCGCCACCGGCGGGGGCCGTGACGGCAACGTCAAGTCCTCGGACGGCAGACTCGACCTCGACACCCGCCCGCCCAAAGAAATGGGTGGCAGCGGCGACGGAGTCAATCCCGAACTGCTGTTCTCCGCCGGCTACGCCGCCTGCTTCCTGGGCGCACTGCGACTGGTCGCCAAGAACAGCGGGGTGACCCTGGACGACGCCACCGCCGTCACCGTGCGGATCGGCATCGGCAAGGACGACACCAGCTATGGCCTCACCAGCGAGATCGCCGGCTATCTTCCCGGTCTGGAGAAGGCAGAGGCCGAAAAGTTGATGGCACAGGCCAATCAGGTGTGCCCGTACTCCAAGGCCACCCGTGGCAACGTCGAAGCCACCCTGGTCACCAAGGTCTGATGACCTCGCGGTCAGCTTTCGGGACTCTCCGATTGGGGGAGTCGGTGAGTACGCTCCCGGTGCAACGTCTCACCGCGGAAGAATGCCGGTGACTTGAGGCTCCAGAAGACCATCAGCAGCACACCGAGGGCGATGCTGAGCACACCGATGATGAACACCGTTCCGACGCCGGCTAGTGAGCCGCCACTGCCGTAGTCGGGGCTGATCATGTGGTACGCCTCGATAACACCGACCGGGATGAGCACCAGCGCAGCGATGCCGGGCAGGATGACCTGCCCCAGTGCGGTGCGCCACGAACCCCATGCGGTGTCCCAGAAGTAGACCACTGAGGAAACCGCGACGACGGTGTAGTACAGCATGATTGAGATACCGACGCTATACACGCAGTCCTCGACGATGCTGTCGCTGACCATGCTGAGGCCGCCGTAGATGGCCAATGTCGTCAGGCCGATGAACCAGGTGGTGAACTTCGGGGTGTGCACCGCCTGATCGACGGATGCGAACCGCTCCGGCAAGGCCTTATAGGTGGCCATCGCCAAGAGCCCGCGCACGGTGGCCATCACCGTGGACATCGTGGCCGAGAATGCTGACAGCCCGACGATCACCGCGGCAATGATCGCCCCGCCCGGCCCGACCACTTCTCGGGCCATGCCGGAGAAGACGTCCTCGAGGTTGCCCTCGTGAGTGAGGCTGCCTTCGTCGCTCGCGTCCACCCCGGCAAAAGCCAGTGCGGCCACGCCGATTACGACGTAGGTGATCAGGATGATGATGATTGCGGTCACCCCAACGCGGCCGGCCTGCTCCGGGGTGCCGTCGGTCTCCTCCGACATGGAAAGCGCGGCGTCGAAACCCCAGAAGATGAAGATCGCAACCAAGAACCCGCCCACCAGATCCGACAAACTGGAGATGGCGAACGGGTTGAACCAGTTCCACGAGAACGGCTCGACAGAAGCACTGCGTTCCCGGCCGACGACGTTGGCCACCAGGATCGCGGCGAAGACGATCAGGCCCCCGTACTGGACGATCGTCAAGATGATGGTGGTCCGGGATGATTCTTCGGCTCCGCGAGCCACCAGCCAGGTGGTCACCAGGATGAACGCGGCGGCGACGAGGAGCTTGAACCAGGTCTGCGGTTCCTCCACTCCGAGGCCGCCGCTCACGGCGTTGACGATGATTCCGGAGGCACCGACCCCGGCCAGGATGCTCGACAACATCAACGCGTAACCGCCGATCCAGCCGATATGCGGCAGGATCGCCTTGGAGCCCCAGGTGAAGACGGTTCCGGAATCCGGTGCGGCGTCGGTGAGATGCTTGTAGGCCAGCGCCACGAAGAACATCGGGATGACCGCGATGATGAAGACGATCGGTAGCTGATAACCGACCCTCTCGGCCCCCGGGCCGAGCGCACCGGTCAGCGAGTAGGCCGGCGCGGTAGCCGCCAACCCGATGGCCACCGCACCAACCAGGGAGACCGACCCCTTCTTGAGACCCTTGGATTTCAGGTCGCCCATCGGCGGGTCGATGGGTTCCGCGTCCTCAGCCATAAGCGAATTTTCGCACTCGTTAGCCGGTTTGGTCGGCTGTCAGTGAATTCAGGGCGCTCGGCGCCGTCAATCGGTGGGCCAGGTGTGCACCGGTTCGTTGCTGTGCATCAGATCGCAGTACTGACGCAGCATCTCGGCCAGCGCCTTGGAGCGGTTGAGCCCATGCCGTTGCAGTCGGTGCACCGTGTCCACCTGCCACACCGCGCCGTTACGGCCGGTCTTGGCCCGGCCCTCGATGACGCCGAGGTAGCGGTCACGAACGTCGGCGGCCACCTTCCAGCGCCGCAGGCCCTCCTCGGCCATCGGCAGAAGCTGACGCAGCACCAACTCGTCGGCGGTCACCTCGCCCAAACCTGGCCAGTACAGCCGCGCATTCATCCCGTTGCAGGCCGCCTCGACGAAATTGTCATGTGCCGCAGTGAAACTCATCTTCGTCCACAGCGGGCGATCTTCCTCGGAGATGGTCCGCAGCAGGCCGTAGTAGAACGCCGAGTTGGCCAACATGTCGACCACGGTCGGCCCGGCCGGTAGTACCCGGTTCTCCACCCGCACATGCGGTCGGCCGTTCACCACGTCGTACACCGGCCGGTTCCAGCGGTACACCGTCCCGTTGTGCAGTCGGAGTTCGGACAGGGCCGGGGTGCGGCCGGCGGCGAGTTCGGCCACCGGATCCTCGTCAGACATCTCCGGCAGCAGTGACGGGAAATAGCGGACGTTCTCCTCGAACAGATCGAAAATCGAGGTGATCCAGCGCTCCCCGAACCACACCCGCGGTCGCACACCCTGGGACTTCAACTCATCGGGCCGGGTGTCGGTGGCCTGGGCGAACAACTCGATCCGGGTTTCGGCCCACAGTTCGTGGCCGAAGAAGTAGGGCGAGTTGGCCCCCATCGCCAACTGCGGCGCGGCGATCACCTGGGCGGCGTTCCAGTTGCTGGCGAAGTCGGCGGGGGAGACCTGCAGATGCAGTTGCATGCTGGTGCAGGCCGACTCCGGCGCAATGGATTCGGCGTAGACGCTCAGATGCTCGGCCCCGCAGATGTCGATCAGGATGTCCTCGCCGCGGGCGGTGAAGATCGAGTCGTTGAGCGCCTGGTAGCGCATCGACGGGCTCATCCAACTGCCGGCCAGGTGCTCGGGCATCAGGGTGGGCAGGATCCCGATCATCACGATGTGCGCGCCGTCGGTGCCGGCTTTGATCTCCGCGGCGTTGAGGCTGGCCCGGACCTCGGATTCAAGCTCGAGGGCGGTCCGGCCGGGCAGCGGCCGCGGCGGGACGTTGAATTCGATGTTGTAGGCGCCCAATTCGGTCTGATACGCCGGGTCGGCGATCGACGCCAGCACCTCCTGGTTGGACATGGCGGGCTGGTAGTCGGCGTCGACGAGGTTGCATTCGATTTCCATCCCGGTCAGCGGGTGATCGGATTCGAAGCTGTACTCCGAGAGCATGGTCTCGAACACGTCCAGGCACAGCTGCACCTTGTGGCGGTACTGCTGGCGGTGTGCCCGGCTGTAGCTGACGTGCTTGACCTCTTCACCCACGGTGTCGATGCAACCCCAGCCGATGTTCCCGGCGCAAGGTATTAGCCGATGCGGCGGGCCAGCACGACTTGAGGGCGCAATCCCGCCGGCCGGACGTCCACCTCCACTCCGGCGTGCGTGGCGAGTTCGCGGAACGCCGACGGGCTGTAGGTGCGGAGCGAACTGATCAGACCGTCATGGGCGAATGGCCAGAACGGCGCCAGCGGGACCATTGTTGCCAGCCGGATCAGGTGCAGTGGCGCGGGCGGCCGGGGCAGGTCGACGATCACGAGTTGGGACGCCACCCGGGTGGCTTCGGCCAGGACTCGCATCGCCAGCGGCGGCGGGAGGTGATGAAACGACATGGCGAACACCGCGAGGTCGAACGCACCGTCGGCCGCCTCGATGGCGGTGGCGTCGATCGCCCGAACCTCCGCGCGCGGGTGCCGGCCCAGATCGGAAGCCGCCATCGTGGCGACCGATTCGGGGTCGACGTCGGACACCGTGACCCGAGCGGTCGGATGCTGCTCAAGCAGCCTGCGGGACAGCGCGCCGTGGCCGGCGCCGAGTTCCAGGATTCGCGGGTCGGCCACTTCTGCCACCTCGTCGAGCACCAGTTGGGCGTTGCGCCGGTGCTCCCCCAACAGCGAGCCGAGCCGCTCCAACGTCGTGACCACACCCCGTCTGACGTGGACGTCGACGTCGTCGCGGTCAAGGTATTCCGGGCGGTCGGTCTGCAGCATCCGGTCCAACCATGAGGCGTGTGGGCCGCCCCGTGGCATACCGGCCAAATCGGCGACGTCGGGGGAAGAATTCTCAGAGCTCATGTAGATCAGCATGGACGGTGGCAGACTCCCAGCACAGTCTGTCCTCCCATGACACCCCGAGGAGCACTGTGTCCGAGTTCGTCGCTTCGATTGACCAGGGAACCACCAGTACCCGTTGCATGATCTTCGATCACAACGGCCTTGAGGTTGGCCGCAGTCAGCTTGAGCACAAGCAGATCCTTCCCCGGGCCGGCTGGGTCGAGCACAACCCGACCGAGATCTGGGGCAACACCCAGACGGTGGTGACCTCGGCGCTCAAGAACACCAACCTGCGCGCCTCCGACATCGCCGCACTGGGCATCACCAACCAGCGCGAGACCACGATCGTCTGGGACCGTAAGACCGGGCAGCCCTACCACAACGCAATCGTCTGGCAGGACACCCGCACCGACCAGATCGCCGCCGCCCTGGACCGGGACGGCCGCGGCGACGTGATCCGCCGCAAGGCGGGCCTGCCGCCGGCCACCTACTTCTCCGGCGGGAAACTGCAGTGGCTGCTCGACAACGTTCCAGGTCTGCGCGAGGACGCCGAACGCGGTGAGGCGCTGTTCGGCACACCTGATGTCTGGGTGCTGTGGAACATGACCGGCGGCACCAACGGCGGGGTGCACGTCACCGATCCCACGAACGCCAGCCGCACCATGTTGATGAATCTGGAGACACTGGACTGGGACGACGAACTGTTGGGGTTCTTCGGGATTCCGCGCGGGATGCTTCCCGCGATCCGGCCCTCGTCCTCGCCGCAGCCGTACGGGATGACTCTCGTCGACGGCCCGATGATCGGCGAGGTCCCGGTAACAGCCAGTTTGGGTGACCAGCAGGCCGCGATGGTGGGGCAGGTGTGCCTGAAACCGGGTGAGGCCAAGAACACCTACGGAACCGGAAACTTCCTGCTGCTCAACACCGGCGAGAAGATCGTCCGCAGCACCAACGGGTTGCTGACGACGGTGTGCTACCAGTTCGCGCCCAGAGGTGGGGGAGAAGCCAAACCCGTTTATGCCCTTGAAGGTTCGATCGCGGTGACCGGTTCGGCCGTGCAGTGGCTGCGCGACCAGCTGGGCATCATCAGCGGTGCGGCCGACAGCGAGGCGCTGGCCGCGCAGGTCGAGGACAACGGCGGTATCTACTTCGTTCCGGCCTTCTCCGGGCTGTTCGCCCCGTACTGGCGCTCCGACGCCCGGGGGGCCATCGTCGGCCTGTCTCGATTCAACTCCAACGCCCACATCGCCCGCGCCACCCTGGAGGCGATCTGCTATCAGAGTCGCGATGTGGTGGAGGCGATGGAGGCCGATTCCGGCGTCCGGTTGGAAGTGCTCAAGGTCGACGGCGGGGTGACGCTCAACGAGTTGTGCATGCAGATCCAGTCCGACGTGCTCGGGGTCGACGTGGTGCGGCCGAAGGTGCCGGAGACGACCGCTCTGGGTGCGGCCTACGCGGCCGGACTGGCGGTCGGGTACTGGTCGGACCCGGAGGATCTACGCGCCAACTGGCAGGAGGATCGTCGCTGGAGCCCGCAATGGACCGACGAGCAGCGCGCCAAGGGCTATGCCGGCTGGCACAAGGCGGTCGACCGGACCCTGGGCTGGGTCAACGTCGACGGATGACCAGGGGTAACTCAGTCGGGCGGTGAGAAAACGCGCCGAAGCGCCCCGGTGGTGTAACAGTGGAGGCATGACCCAGACCGCCGACGATCTCGGTAACCTGCCCACCGCCGACTCAGTGAACGCCGCAGACGAAGCCGGCACGCCGTTTCACATGCGGGGCAACTACGCTCCGGTGCCCGATGAGTTGACCGAGTACGACCTGCCGGTGGAAGGGGCCATCCCGCCGGAACTCGACGGGTGGTATCTGCGCAACGGCTCCAACCCGCGCAGCCCCACCGGCCATTGGTTCATCGGCGACGGCATGATCCATGGCGTCCGCATCGAGAACGGTGCGGCCAAGTGGTACCGCAACCGGTGGGTACGCACGGAGAGCTTCGACAATTCCTTTCCGGTGTACAACCCCGACGGGACCCGCAACCTGCGTTCCTCGGTGGCCAACACCCACGTCATCAACCACGCCGGCAAGACCCTTGCTCTGGTCGAATCCTCGCTGCCCTACCAGATCACCAACGACTTGGAGACCGTCGGCTGCTACGACTTCGGGGGCAAGCTCAACGACGCGATGACCGCGCACCCGAAGATCTGCCCCACTACCGGGGAACTGCATTTCTTTGGTTACGGCAACCTATTTCAGCCGCACGTCAGCTACCACCGGGTCGACGCCGACGGTGTCCTGACCGTCGACCGGCCGATCGAGGTTCCGGCGCTGACGATGATGCACGACTTCGCCATGACGTCCGAGCACGTCATCTTCATGGACCTGCCGATCGTGTTCAACCTCGACATCGCCATCAACGGCCGCGGCGATATGCCGTTCCGGTGGGACGACAACTACGGGGCCCGATTCGGCGTGCTGCGTCGCGACGACCCCTTCGGTCAGGTGCGCTGGTTCGACATCGACCCGTGCTACGTGTTTCACGTCGCCAACTCCTACGAACGCCGGACAGCCAACGGCAATTCCATTGTGCTGCAGGCGGTCCGCTACCCGGAGCTGTGGCGCGCCGACGGCGGGTTCGGGGCCAGTGCCGTGCTGTGGGAGTGGATCATCAACCTCGACGACGGGACGGTGACCGAGCGCCAACTCGATGACCGGGCGGTGGAGTTCCCGCGTATCGACGACCGCCTGGCAGGTATGGCCGCTGACTACGCCGTCTCGGTCGGCGATGCGGCACTGGTGCGCTACGACCTGAACACCGGCGCCTCGACCGAGCACCGTTTCGGCGCGCCGGACGCCCCGGGCGGTCCCGGCGAAGCGGTCTTCGTCCCGTCGCCGAACGGGCCGGCGGACGAGAGCAACGGCTGGTACATGGCCTACAACTACGACCCCGCGAACAACAGCAGCGAGCTGGTGATCATCGACGCGGCGGACTTCGCCGGCGAACCGGTCGCCCGCATCCGGCTACCGCGCCGGGTGCCCTACGGATTCCACGGCAACTGGATCAGTAGCTGAGCCTCAGCCCGGCGGCACCAAACCCCCCGGCGGACCGGGTTCGGGCCATTGCGGCGGCCGTTGCTGAGGAGGCGGGTTGACCAGCGGTCCCGGTTGGCCCGGCTGCAGCCGGGCGAGTTCCCGGCGGTGGCGCTCAGCGAGTACCGCCGCCAGTACCTGCTGCGGTGGTGCGCCGGCCGGCGGCGGCGGGGCGATACGTGAAATCACCTCCGCAGCAACGCGGTAACCCATCTCGTGGCGTACCTGGGGCGTCAGCTCAGACGAGCGGGCCAGGTACTGCCGCGCCATCTCGGCCTGCTGCGGACCCAGCCCCGACAATTCCAGCGACTGCGCCCACCAGGCCAACTCCGGCGGCATCACCGGCGGTGCCGGCGGCTTGGGGCCGCGTTCGCTGATGACCACCGTCCCGGCGAAGATGTCACCGATGCGCTTGCCTCTGGCGGACAGCAGACTGCAGATCACCGCCGGGCTACCGAACAGCATCCAGATCTCGACCACAGCGGCCAGCGCCCGAAACAGGGCTTGCCGGAACCGTTCCGGGCCGCCGTCGTCTGCCACCACCCGCAGGCCCATCACCATCTTGCCCAGCGATCGGCCGCGGGTGGCCATCTCCATCGTCAGCGGGTAGCCGACCACCAGGGCCACGGTGAAAATCACCATGATCGCCGAGGTGAAGGCTTCGTCGAACCGCGGCAGCGCCGCCGCCCACAGCAGTAGCGCGAGGATGTAACCGCTGCCCACCACGAACAGGTCGATCAACGCCGCGAGCGCCCGTACCGGCAATTGTGCGATCTGCACATCAAGAACGACGGCATCACCGGTCACCACTGTCTCCGAGGCGGCAGCCATAGCTGTCCACGCTACCGACCGTGCAAATTTTGAAAGCGGCCACAGTAGGTCGGACCTGCTTCTACTGTATTTCAGACCGTCAGGTCCGTGGATGTAAGCCGGGAGGGGTTTGACGCTGTGAAACAACCGTTAGGTCCGTTTGCGGTGATTGCGGGCCTGCTACGCGGTGAGTTGTGGGGTCTGGCTCACAGATGACCACCCCGGAGGTCGGGCGCAAAGGCGGCGACGGCGTTCGCGAGATCGACAACTGGGTCGTCGGCTACGTCGACCGGCACCCGCGCGCCGCGATCAACACCCTCGGCAATCAGGCCATCATGGCGGTCCGGGTCATCCAGACATTGGTGATCGATCTGCTCACCGGCAAGTTCCAGTGGCAGGAGTTCATCCGGCAGGCCGCCTTCATGGCCGGGACCTCGGTGCTGCCAACCATTTTCGTCGCGCTCCCCATCGGGGTGACGCTGTCGGTCCAGTTCGCACTTCTCGCCGGACAGGTGGGCGCCACCTCGATGTCGGGTGCGGCCAGTGGTCTCGCGGTGATCCGGCAGGCCGCCTCTCTGGTTGCGGCGATCATCATGGCCGCAGCCGTCGGTTCGGCCATCACCGCCGACCTCGGGGCCCGCAAGATCCGCGATGAGATCGATGCACTCGAGGTGCTCGGTATCTCGATCATCCAGCGTCTGGTGGTGCCCCGTTTCGCCGCCGCCATCGTGATCTCGATCGCGTTGACCGGGCTGGTGTGCTTCACCGGGTTCCTGGCCAGTTATCTGTTCAACGTCTACTTCCAGGCCGGCGCCCCGGGCAGTTTCGTCGGCACGTTCGCCTCATTCACCACCACCGACGACATGAAACTGGCGATGGTCAAGGCGGTGGTCTACGGCGCGATCGTGGGCATTGTGTCGTGCGAGAAAGGGTTGTCCACCCGCGGTGGATCAAGCGGCGTGGCGAACTCGGTCAACTCCTCGGTCGTCGAGTCGATTCTGTTGCTGATGATCGTCAATGTCGCAATCAGCCAGCTGTATCTGATCCTCTTCCCGAAGACGGGGTTGTAGCGCGATGGCGTTGAAGGAACGACCGACAGTCGCAATACCGTCGATCCCGTTTCCCCCGGTACTTCGGCCCCTCACAACCCTGGGGTCCAAGATCACCAGCCCGATCATGCAGATCGGCCACATCATTCTGTTCTTCGGGCGCGCCATCGCCGGTATCCCGGTGGTGCTGAAGAACTACCGCAAGGAGTACACCCGGTTGCTCTCCGACGTGGCCTGGGGCAACGGTTCGCTGGTCGTAGGCGGCGGAACCGCGGGTGTCGCCGTGGTCCTGGGCATCGTGGTCGGTGTCATGGTCGGCATCGAGGGTTACAACTTCCTTCAGCTACTCGGGCTGGGGCCCGCGGTCGGCATCATCTCGTCGCTGGTGAACACCCGCGAACTGGCACCGATCGCCTGCGCGTTGGCGTTTTCGACACAGAGCGGCTGCCGGTTCACCGCCCAACTCGGCGCAATGCGGATTTCGGAGGAGATCGACGCCACCGAGGTCATGGCGATTCAGCCCATCCCGTACATGGTGACCACCCGGCTGATGGCGTCCATCACCGCCATCATCCCGCTCTACATCGTCTGCCTGGGTGTCAGCTACCTGAGCACCCAGGTAATCGTTTCGCTGATCAGCGGCGGGTCGATGGGCGGATACATGCACTACTTCGGCCTGATGCTCAACGGTCAGGAGATCTTCTACTCGGTGGTCAAGTGCGTCATCTTCGTGGCCATCGCCGCAGTGCTGCAGTGTTATTACGGCTTCTACGCCAGCGGCGGCCCTGAGGGTGTGGGAGTGGCGGCCGGACATGCGATGCGCGCTGCGATCACCGTGGTGGTCATCGTGAACATGCTGCTGACGATGGCCATGTTCAGCCTGGACTCCGGTGCGAGGTTCGGCGGCTGATGGCGAAGATCTTCGACATCAGTGGCCGCGGCCCGAGCAACCGGAGTCTGCTGATCGCCGGGGTTTCAATGATCCTGGTGTCGGCGATCATCGCGGCTCTGCTGGTGGCCAAATCGACTGGTCGACTGGAGAACTACACCCGCATCACCGCTGACCTGAACAACGTCGGCGACGGTCTGCCGGCCCGGTCCGACGTCCGCTACCACGGTCTACTGGTCGGCACGACCACCAAGGTGACGCCCGCTCAGTTCGGCAATCCGAACTACGTCGACATCGACTTGATCGGCGAGTACGCCAAAGACATTCCCAACACCGTCACCGCCCGGGTGGTGCCGAGCAACGTGTTCGCGGTGTCCAGCGTCGAACTCGTCGACAACGGCGATGCACCGGCCCTGCAGACCGGCGACCACATCAACGAGGACACCGAGTTGCCGACGGTGCTGTTCCAGACCACCATCAGCAAGCTGCGCGACATTCTCTACGCCACCGGCCGGGGCCGCTCGGAGGAGACGCTCGGCATTCTCGCCGCGGTCAAAGCGGTCACCCACGGCCGCCGGACCACACTGCTCACCGCAGGGGCACAACTCGACCGCATCGTCAGTCAACTCAATGCGACGGTCGCCCCGGATTCTGCCAGCCCGTCGATGCTCAGTGCACTGGTCGGTGCCGCCGAAGGACTGCAGCAGACCGCCCCCGATCTGCTCGACGCGTTGCACAAGGCGGTCGGACCGATGCAGGTTCTGGTCGAGCAGCAGGGGAATCTGGACGCGATGCTCTCCAGCGGCGCCAGCACCGTGAACAACACCCAGGCCGCGTTCGCCAACCACGCCGACCGGATGGTCACCATCGGGAAGAATCTGACGCCGGTGCTCGGTGTGCTGGCCGACACGTCGGGGAACTGGCTGCCCGGATTTCAGAAGATGAAGAAGTTCTCCGAGAAGTTCTTCGAAGGCTGGCTGCCGGAGATGGATTCCTTCAACCTGCGGGCCAACCTGGCGCTGACCCCGACCCACACCTATACCCGCGCGGACTGCCCGTCCTACGGCGAACTCAAAGGTCCGAGTTGCTTCACCGCACCTCTGATCGCGGTGCGGCCGGACCTCCCCGAAGTGCTGCTGCCGCAGAACTACCAGCCGCCCAAGGATCTGATGCCGCCGCCGGGAACCGTCGTCGGCCCCAACGGCAATCTGCACGCGGTGGGACCGCCCTACATCCTTCCCAACGGACCCAGCCTCGTCGACCCGAACCCACCGCTGGAACTGGGCATCGGCACCGGAATCCTCGGCACCAACGGCCCGCCCATGACGCCGGCCCCGCCGGTTCCCGATACGGCCAACCCGGCTTTGAGGCCGACGCCGGTCCCTCCTGTCCCGGGTTCCCCGGCGGCCCCGGTCGCCCCCTTCCGTCCGGACCACATGCCCGGACAGCTGCCGCCCGGCGGCCCCAACTACCCGGGGGCTCCGCAACCGGCCCCGGCCCCGGCCGCGCCGCCGGCACCGGCTGCCCCGGGTTCCCTGCCCGCCGAAGCGGCGCCGGCCTCCTACGGCGGCAACGTCGGTCCCGTCGGCAGCCGGCACGAACGCGACCTGCTGTCCTACATCACCGGTGCGCCCGCCACAACCGCCACTCAACTGTTGTTGGCCCCGGTTGTGCGCGGCATGACCGTCTCACTCGGTGAGGGGGCCTGATGAAGGGGAAACTGTCCAAAGTCGCTCTCGGACTTGTGGCCTTCCTGTTGGTGACCTCGGTGGCGACCTGGTTGGTCTACGCCACTCTGCAGCGATCGGTTACCGGCGAAACCACCCGCTACGGCGCGGAATTCACCGACGTGTTCGGGCTGCGCGAAGGCGATGACGTCCGGATGGCCGGCGTTCGCGTCGGCCGGGTGATGAAAGTCGAGCTCACCGAAGACAGCCGCGCCAACGTTGAGTTCGCGCTGCAGAATGATCAGAAGTTGTACTCCGATACCGAAGCCTCGATCCTTTACCAGAACATCGTCGGCCAGCGGTACCTCGATCTGCGCCAGGGTTTGGGCAGGGCCACGGCGCGACCGGCCGACGCGGTCGCACTGGCGCCGGGCAGCGTCATCCCCGTCGAGCGGACCATTCCATCGTTCGACGTCGGCGTGGTGCTCAACGGCTATCAACCGCTCTTCGCGACGATTGACCCAAAGGCCGCCGACCAGATCACCGAGGCCGCCGTTCAAGCGCTGCAGGGCGATTCGGCGTCGTGGGCCACCCTGGTCGACCAGACCGGCAAGCTCACCGAGACCTTCGCCGGCCGGGATGAACTCCTCGGCGATCTGATCACCGGTATGGACCGCCTGTTCGCGACGTTGGCCCAGCAGAACAACAACATTGAGGCCACCCTGGACAACGCCCAGCAGATGGTGGGTACGTTGAACTCCCGCCGACCCGAACTGGTCGCCTCGATGGGCTCGCTGTCGCGGGTGATGCGCTCGCTCGGTGCGGTCACCAGCGAGGTCAATCCGGCCCTGCAGGCGCTGATCACCCGGGAGCCCGGATTCGCCGCGCACCTGGTGACGATCGAACCGCAATTGGCCTTCCTGGGCGGCAACCTGCCACTCATGCTCAAGGGCATTGCCCGGTTCACCAACGATGGTGCCTACGCCAACGTCTATGCCTGTGACCTCAATGCGCTGGGCTTCTTCCCGGGCCTCAATGACGTGACCCCGATCGTCGTCGCCGCCGCAACGCCCGGTAACAAGGCGCAGTACACCCCCAAGTGCAGGAACATGGCCAATGGTTGAGCGCAAGTACAAAGGCATGCCGCGAAAGCGGACGCTGGAGGATCGAAACCGGACCGCGGTCGGCTTGGTGGCGTTGGCGGTCCTGGTGGCGCTGATGGCGACCTTGGTGATCATCACCAAGGTGGGTCCCGGCTATAAGCGGGTCAGCGCCGACTTCATTCAGGCCGCGGCCCTGCTGCCGAAGAACCCGGTCACCGTCGCCGGAATACCGGTCGGGACCGTCACCGGAATGAAACTCAACGGCGACAAAGTGACCGTGGACATGAAGGTGCAGAACAACGTTGCGCTCGGGAAGGATTCCCGGGCGGTCATCATGGTGACCACCATCCTGGGCTCGCGGTACGTCTCGTTACACCCCGGCGGCGGAGGCCCGTTGGAGAACAACACCATCGACATCAACCACACCGAGGTGCCCTACGACCTGCAGGAGGCACTGCAGGACATCGCGATCAACTACGGCGAAGTCAACACCGACCAACTGGCGGCCGCCGTCGAGGCGTTGGGTAGGCAGGTCCGGGACATGCCCCCACTGGTGCCCAAGGCGATGGATAACCTCAAGAGGCTCTCAACGGTGATGGCGCAGCGGCGCGACCAGTTCGGCAGCATGCTCACGACGATGGACATCGTCACCTCCACTCTGCGCCGGCAGCAGACCAGCATCGGGGCCATGGTCAATCAGGGCAATGAACTGCTCGGCGAATTCGTGTTGCGCCAGGCCGCTTTCCACGAGCTTTTACAGGCAATCACCGATCTGGTCAACCTGCTCGACGACACCGTTGTCACCAACCGAGCGCAGGTGGAGTCCCTGCTGGCCAATATGAACACACTCACCGGTCTGGCCGAAAAGCACCAAGCCATGCTGCGCAGCATCCTGCAGAGCGCCCCGGTTGCCTTGCGCGGGCTCGCCAACGCCACCGGCACCGGGAACGCTCTCGACACAGTCTTCCCCAACGGCATCCTCGTCGATTCGTGGATGTGTGCCATCAGCGGCCGTGCCAAGCAGTTCGGGATGATCCAGTACTACAAGGACTGCAAGTGAAGCGCGGCCGCGGGTTCGTCATCCTGGGCGTCGTCGCCCTGGTGGTGGCGGGCATCTTCGGCTACAACGCCTGGAAACTCGCACAGGCCCGGATGAACAACATCACCCTGATCGCCCAGTTCGACAGTTCGGCCGGTCTGTATCCCACCAATAACGTTCAGGTCCTGGGCATGAAGGTCGGCAGCGTCAAGAAGGTAACGCCCAAGACCGGCTATGTCGAGGTCGAGTTCACCGTCGACAAGGCCGTCAAGATCCCCGCCGACGCCCAGGCCGTCACGCTGCAGACCTCGATCCTCGCCGAGCGATCCGTCGAACTCACCCCGGTGTACCAGGGCAGCGGCGATGTCCTTGCCGACGGCGCCACCATCCCGCTGACCAAGACCAAGACACCGGTCGAATTCACCAAGACCCTCGACATGGTGGACCGGTTGGCCGTCTCACTGCAGGGCGACGGCAAGGGCAGCGGAGCGCTGCGCACGCTGATCGACTCCAGCGCCGCCATGGCCGACGGCAACGGTGAGCGGATCAAATCCGCACTCGGCGAATTGTCCAAGGCCCTCAAGCTCAGCGCCGACGGCGGTGCCCACACCAAAGAGCAACTCACCACGGTGGTCGACAACCTCAGCGTCCTCATGGACAGCGCCGCCGCCAACGAGGCCACGCTTCGTGACTTCGGCTCCAACATCCGGGTGCTCTCCCAGGTGCTGGCCGACGAGGATCTCGGAAGCGGCACCACCGGAAAACAAGTGAACCTGGTGCTGACCCAACTCGGTGATCTGCTGGATCAGAACCGCGACACCATCGCCAGCGCCGTCGCCAGCGGCGACGCAACCCTGGGCGTCGCCATCGACAACCAGCGTGACCTCGCCGAGATTCTCGACATCGCACCGCTGACATTGGACAACTTGTACAACGTCATCGACCGGAAGAACGGCGCGGCCCGGGTGCACCTGCTGACCGACAAGGTGCTCTTCGACAGCCAGACCGTCAAGGAGATGTGCAACCTGCTGCACTTGCGCCAATTGGGTTGCAGCACAGGAACACTGCAGGACTTCGGCCCGGACTTCGGCATCTCCTACATTCTCGACGGACTCGCGGCGATGGGGCAGAAGTGATGACTGCAAAGCTGAGGTTCGCAGCCGCGCTGGCAGTGGTGTCGGTCACCACGGCCGGGTGTGCCTCCCAGGGGCTGGCCAGTCTTCCGCTGCCGAAGCCGGGCCTCAGCCGGGGTTCGGGGTACACCATCACCGCGGTCTTCGAGAACGCGCTCAACTTGCCGGCGTTCGCGAAGGTGCGCCTCGCCGGTGCCGATGTCGGCGAGATGGAAACCCTGGTCGCCAAGGACTACACCGCGGTGGCCACGCTGCGTATCCGCGACGGCGTGGAACTCCCCCGGGGCACCACCGTGGAACTGCGCTCTGCGACACCACTGGGTGACGTCTTCATCGCCGTCAAACCGCCCGTCAACTCCTCCGGTGCGCCGCTGCTGAAGAATGGCGACACCATCGGAATCGAGAACACCATGCAGGCCGCCACTGTGGAGAATCTGCTGACCGGCGCGGCGGTCTTGGTCAACGGTGGTGCGGTGCAGAATCTCACCGACCTCATCAACGGCGCCGGCAAGGCCGCCGGCGAGGACGGCGGCAAGAACTTCCGCGTCCTGGTCGAGCGCACCAACCAGTTACTCGGCACGATGGACCGCCGCACCGATCAGATCTCGGACTCGCTGACTGCACTGGCGGGGGTGTCGCGACGGATCGACGAGAAGAACTACGTGCTGGTCGATCTGATGACTGCCGCCGCCCCGGCCACCGACGTGCTGGCCCAGCACACCAACCAGATCGCCGATCTGGTGGTGCAGGCCGGAGCCACCACCGACTCGCTGTACAAGTTCCCGTCCGTCGCCGGCACCGACACCAGTGGGCGCAGCGTGATTGCGGACATGAACACCCTTTCGAGCGCGTTCAACGATGTGGTGCTCGACCCGGACACCAGCCTGGCCGCGCTCAACCAGCTGATGCCGCCGGTGATCAAAGCTACCTCCGGCAGCGGAATCTCGGTGCGCGGCAGCATCGACCGTCTCATCCTCGGACACATCCCCGATATCGGCTTCGCCGGCGACCCGGGCTTCCGCGGACCGAAGTGGTACAACTGGAACCAGATCGTCGGTTCCTTCAAGTACACGCTGCTGCGATTGCAGGAGCGTGTCGTCGGCCGGGGCCCGAATGTGCCTCAGGTGCCGGTGATTCCGAGTCCGAACGAGGCCGGTCAGTGGGAGGTCGTCGGTCCGCCCCCGGGCCCGACCGCGCCCGGTGAGTTCGCCCAGCCGGCCGGTCCGCCGCCTGTGCCCGCCCCGGCAACACCCGGTGCGGGGGCGGCACCGTGATCGGGGCGATCGCCGACGGCATCGTCGGGACGGTCAAATACGGCCACCGGCACAAAGCCTGGTTGTCGGCGCTGGCACTGCTGATGACCTTGGTCGTCGGCGTGTCCTATCTGACCCTGGGTGCACTGCGGTGGAACCCGTTGAAGTCCACGTACTTGGTCAACGTCGAACTGCCTGGCTCCGGTGGCCTGCTGGTCAACCAGGACGTCACTCTGCGCGGCATCCCGATCGGCAAGATCGACACGCTCTCACTGCGCCGCGACGGGGTGGCCGCCCGGATCAAGATCAACGACGACATCGCGATCTCCGAGACCAGCCAGGCCCGCGTCGCCGGCCTGTCCGCGGCCGGGGAGCAGTACCTCGACTTCGACGGCGGCGACGGCGCGGCGCCGTTCCTCGCCGACGGGTCCACCTTCACCATGGGAAGGACCGAGATCCCGGTCACCCTGGCCCAGTTGCTGGCGCACTCGGACGGGATGCTCAAGCAGGTGGACACCAACAAACTCGAGCTCATCAAAAAAGAACTGGGCATGAGCAAGGACGGCCCGCAGAAGCTCGACGATCTCGTCGAGGGCGGGATCTACCTGATCTCGACTCTGGACGGGGTACTGCCGCAGACCACCAGCATCCTCACCACCAGTCGGGCGACCTTGCAGTTGGTGTCCGACAAGCAGGAGGGCATGAAGGTAGCCAATGGCAACTTCAACACAGTGTTCGACGGGGTCAACCGGATGACCGGGGGCTTCCGTCAGCTCACCGAGCAGGGGCCGAAGACCTTTGGGGCGGTGGACAATCTGTTCACCGACAACTCCGAAACGATGGTCCAGTTGCTCGGCGACCTCACCACCGTCTCGGAGCTGATGTACGTAAGGACGCGCGCCCTCGACGCGCTGTTCCCGACCGACCGAGGCTCGCTGTTCGACTCCCTCAGCAGCGTCATCCACGACGGCGGGTTCTGGGTCAGCATGGACATCTACCCGCGCTATTCCTGCGACTACGGCACCCCGCGGATCCCCCCGGCATCCGCGACCTTCCCGGAGCCGTACATGTCGAACTACTGCCGCGACACCGATCCTGCGGTGTTGATCCGCGGAGCCAAGAACGCGCCTCGGCCGGCCGGTGACGACACCTACGGTCCGCCGCCGGGTGCGGATCTGGGTAAGCAGACCGATCCGTCCCCGCAGGGCCGTTTCTCCGTCCCGACTCCCTACGGCGGACCCACGCTGCCGATCGAGCCGCCCCGCTGATACCTGCAGGAGAGATGCGCCAGAATGCCAGTCATGACCAATAAAGGATCCGACGCCGCCGACGCTACCGCCGAGGCCATCGCCGAAGCGGTCACCGACGACGAGGGGACGTTCGAGGTGACGGCCGATGTCGAGGAGTTGGTGACCGACTCCGGCACACCTGAAGTCGAATCCGAGTTCGTCGCCGTGTCTCAGACGACTGCGGCGGTGGGCCGGGGATTGCTGGTTCCGGTGCTGATCGGCGCTTCGGTCGCCGCATTGGCGGGGGCGGGATTTTTCGGCTGGCAGTTCTGGCAGCAGCATCAACTCGACCAGGCCCGCGAGGGCGCCCAACGGTCCGCGGTGTCCTACGCGCAGGTGCTCACCAGTGTTGACTCCAACAACGTCGACGACAACTTCAAGCAGGTTCTCGACGGGGCGACCGGGGAGTTCAAGGACATGTACTCCAAGTCCAGTGTGGAGTTGCGCCAGTTGCTGATCGAGAACAAAGCGAGCGCCCACGGCGTCGTGGTGGAGTCGGCAGTGCAGGAGGCGAGCAAGGACCGGGCCGTCGTGCTGCTGTTCATCGACCAGTCCGTCGCCAACACCAAACTGCCCGACCCGCGCATCGACCGAAGCAGGATGAAGATGACGCTGGAGAAGGTCGACGGAAGCTGGCGGGCAAGCAAAGTCGAACTCCCCTAACCGGGAGGACAGCCAAATGCGGACAACGATGCGGACAGCAGGACTAACCGGTGTGGCGGTCGCTGTGGCGGCCGCGGTCATCACCGCGCCCAGCGCAGCGGCGTCGGCCGCGTCGTTCTGCAACCAGATCGCCGGCCAGTGGAACGGCCAGTACTGCATCGCATCTGTGCCGTCGGACCGCAAAGCGGTCCGTGAGATCAGCATCGCGATCCCCG
>Ga0164293_10000607_pt1 | contig 28871 bp, 24 predicted proteins | sample GEODES118metaG_FD_111487 | JGI IMG/M metagenome (GOLD analysis project Ga0164293, IMG submission 111487) | Eutrophic lake water microbial communities from Lake Mendota, Wisconsin, USA - GEODES118 metaG | ecosystem: Environmental > Aquatic > Freshwater > Lake | place: USA: Lake Mendota...
GGTACTGTCACTGTTTCTAAACTGGTACTCGTTTTTACCTAAATATGAGCTGATTCATTTGACCGCAGCAGTCGTAGGCGTGATTTTAGGTGGCTTAGCAACGCGCATTGCCGTGGTGTATTTCAAAATACGTAGCCCCATGTATTGAACAATGACAATTGATTTGTAGCTTCACTTTGGATGAGCTTCGCGGATCAACCTAAACCACAACAATCACAACCCGGACCAAATACCGCGGGGCTACCCAAAGCAGATAATTGCGAGCGCCATGTTGGCACTCGCTCTTTAATTTGTTCAAGCGTTGACTGATGATTTAGCCCAGTGATATGCCGCTCGTGCATGACGACTTTGCCATCAATCACAGCGTCGACCACATCGCTGGCTTTGGCATAATAAACAAATGCGGCATAGCTGCCGTAGTACGGCTGGAGATGTGCTTGGTTAATATCGATCACGATCAAGTCGGCTTTTTTTCCTATCTCCAGCGAACCAATCTCCGTCTCAAGGCCTAATACCTCGGCCGCACCCAAGGTGTGGAAGCGTAATGCCTGATCGCAGGTCATCGCAGTCGGGCTGCCTGACCGTAAACGCATCGCATTGATTGCATAACGCATCGCCTCAAAGGGATCGTTCAACATCCAATCTGTCGCAAAGCCTGTTTTGATGCCCTTTGCAATAATTTTTTCAAACTGCGGATACCGGCCGCGCCGTGGGTAAATGGTCGGGCAGTGGGCGTAGTTTGCATTAGAAGAGACGATTGCATCTAAGTCTGCATCTTGAGCAAATACGAGGTGCGCGAGCACTACATCGTTTGAAAGTAATCCAACATCGCGCAAGTATTCAACCGGCCCACAACCATGGACGGCCATGATCTGGTCGACTTCAGCAGCACTCTGTGCTGCATGGATGTGCATACCAACCCCTAGTCGGTTTGCTTCATCTCTAGCCTCTTTGAGCAAGGCAGAACTACAGGTGTCAGTGGCATGGGTGCCTATGCGTCCTGTAATACGACCATCAGCCGCACCGTGCCATTTCTCAACAAATTCGACTCCGTGCCGCAAGCGCGCCTCGCCAATTGCAGAGTAATGTGTGTAGTCTCCGTTGCGAAGCTCATGGAGCTTGACATCAAAAATTTTGTTTGCAATCTGCGCACGCAGTCCTGACTGTAAGACGCTCTCAACCAAGGTGTCGGGGCTGTACCAGATATCATTAATCGTTGTAATGCCGGATAACAACATATCCGCACAGCCGAGTGCACCCAAGAGCGACCAGTCCTCCTCGGTCACGTCTTTCTCCAGTCGGAATGCCACATCCAGTAGAGCCGCCTTAGCTGAATGATCGTCTGTCTGACTGCGGAAAATAAGAGATGCTGAGTGCGAATGGCAATTGACGAAACCTGGCAGCACAATTTTCCCTGGTCCGCCTAAAATTTTCCGCGCATCCCAGTAATCTGCTGGCTTAGCCGCGCCTGCATAAACGATCCGAGTGCCGACCACGGCAACTTCGCCATTGGAGATAATCGGCATTCCCTCAGAGACTGGGTAAAGAAACTCGGCTTTGACGAGTAAATCGACTTGCCTCATGGCGTCAATCCTAAAGTATGAAGCGCTGGCTGATTATTTTGTCCCAAAGATGCGATCGCCTGCATCGCCAAGTCCGGGCAAAATATAGGCCTTCTCGTTAAGCTGGCGATCTATGGCAGCGGTGTAAATCATAACTTCCGGAAACTGTTGGTGCACCGCTTGAATACCCTGCGGACAGCTCACTAAACACACAAACTTAATAGAACGAGGCCTCAGCTGTTTAATTCGCTCGATGGCGGCAATAGCAGAATGACCGGTAGCCAGCATCGGATCAATCAGAATAACGTCGCGTTCATTTAGATTGTCCGGGAGCTTGAAGTAATACTCAATTGCCATTAAGGTTTTTGGATCTCTATACAAACCGATATGCCCAACCCGCGCGTTCGGTACCACGCTGAGCATACCGTCTAAAATGCCATTGCCTGCGCGCAAGATACTTACGAATACAAGTTTTTTCCCATCAATCACCTTGCTTGTCATTTTTTCTAACGGCGTTTCAATTTCAATGTCTTGCATGGCTAGATCGCTTGTCACCTCATAAGCCATTAGTGTTGATATCTCAGTCAATAGTGTTCGGAAAGAACTCGATGAGGTATTCTTGTCGCGCATCAACGTTAATTTATGTTGCACGAGTGGGTGAGTAACGACACAAACGTTTTTTTCAAAGATTGATTTCATTGATTTAACTTTTAAAAATTAACGCTTCTGACGCCTGATGAGCTGTCATGACAGTCGCCTTCGATTTTATCGAACATGTCCCAGTCGGCTGCCTCGCTGGTTATGACAGGCAACCATACGCATAAATGACTACATCTACTTAGTCGCTAAACCCGCATTAAAAACATTTTTGTCTTTTATGCTCGAGCAATCGTTTCTGCCATTCCTGCATAACGCTGCGCGCTTGTTATAAAAGTACATCATCTCTTTGTTGTAAAACAGAGCGGTCCACCGGTTCATGAGCTCCACATCAACGTCGGGCGCAAAGCGCGGTATCCACGCGCGCAAGCGCGCGGTACTCTCTTCGATCAAATGAACGCCCTTATAGTTTCCGTGTAAGCCTACGGTCGAGTCATCACCCTCAAGCTTTCGATTAACGCCACCGAGCCACATACGGGAGCATGAAGACAAGCAAAAACCATCGATACTGGTTGAAATATTGTTTTTTCGGATCGTTTCGCCAACGCAGTATCCCGTATTCGCATTCCCACCGTTAGAGTTACTGAGCACGACCAGTTCAATCTTGCTTGTATTGATGATTTGCTTGAGCTTATCGCATTCGCCCCCAACAACTGTTCCCGACATGTAGACCGTTGTGCCTGTCACGGTGATCTCCATGGACGCAGCGTATTGGCAAAACATAACGATCATCACGCCGAGCATCTTTTGTGTGATCTGCTTCATATGTGTCCTTGGATCGGTTGAGATGATCTAGATCTCGGAGCGAAATGTTTAGTCCAGTGCTGCTTTCGCAGACTGAATCACTTCTCGCCATTTTTTTAATTCAATTTGCGTAAACGCAGAGAATTGCTCGGGTGTGCTTTGAGAAACTTCAAAGCCAAGCTTGCGAAAGCGCGCAATCGCGGCGTCAGTCTTTAAGGTTTGGTTGATTGCTTGATTGATTTTTTCGACGACGTCTTTAGGCGTAGCGGCTGGAGCATAGACTCCGTACCAACTTTCAACATCAAAACCGGGTAGCCCTGATTCCGCGATCGTGGGTATGTCTCCAAATAGTTCGATACGTTGCGCGCTCGTGATCGCGAGCGCACGAAGCTTGCCCGCTTTGGCGTGCGCTAATCCCTCGATGCCCGCGAACATCAACTGCGTGTCACCTGCAAGTAGAGCCGTAAGTGCCGGCCCGCCTCCTTGGTAGGGGATATGTTGCATTGAGGTTCCGGCCATCATATTGAATAGTGCGCCGGCGAGGTGCACACTCGTGCCCACACCGGATGATCCGTAATTGAGTTTTCCAGGCTGCGCCTTCGCTAGAGCGATAAGTTGTTCGACATTTTCAGCGCGCACCGCGGGGTGCAAGAGCAACACTAAAGGTGCTACCGAAATTTTGGCCACCGGCGCAAAGGCCGTTGAGGTGTCGAATGTGAGATTCTTGTACAGCGTTGCATTAATGGCATGGGCAGGCGAGGCAATCAAAAGCGTATAACCGTCGGGCGCAGCACGGGCTACGCCGCCGGTGGCGATGGTCGACCCTGCTCCACCACGGTTCTCTATGACAACGGGGTGCTTCCAGTGTTCATTAAGCAATTGACCAAGAATGCGCGCATTCGCATCTACTGCGCCTCCCGGTGGGTAACCGACGACGATTTTCACTGAGCGATTTGGAAATTCTTGCGCCGCAGCATGCTGAATGAAGCTCAGCAAGGCAAACATACAAAGCATTGTATTTACGGTGATGCGTGTCATCATCATTGTTCCAATTTTAAAAATACAACAACTGAGTTATAGATGGATAATAGTAGTGCCGTAAACAATTTCCTAGTTGCATGTGATTTCTATCCTAAAACGACCTTTAAAGGACCGTAGGCTATGACGAAAAGTGACACGACATCGGCTGGCGTGATGCCTGACTCAAGCTTTACAGAGGGGCTCATTACCTTCTGCCGCGATTTTCGGAATCAGCAAGTTCCTCTTGAGGCAGTGCGTCGCTCTACGGATGCCATCACAGATACGCTCGCCTGCATGGTGCTTGGTATCAGTCAGCCACTCGAACCTAAATTGCGTCGCGCTCTTTTCTCTCAGAAAACGCTTACGCAACTACTCGAGCAATTTGAAACAGCGACCTTACGCTCCGATTCAACCGAGGCGCTAGGTTCGGCGGCTCTCTATTTCGGTACGCTCGCCCATGCAGCAGACTTTGATGACATTAGTCATCCCGCCTACTGCCATGCTACTGCGCTGTTGTTGCCGGCGTTGCTTGTTCGTGGCGCTGCTCTGGGGGTGAGTGGAGAATCGCTGATTCGTGCACATATTGTTGGGATTGAAACGCTCGGCCAATTGGGTCGGCGTCTCAATACCGGGCATTACGAGCGCGGTTGGCACACCACCGGAACCTTCGGTGCTATAGGTGCTACGGTCGCCTTGGCGTTTTTGGAGAACTTTTCAGACGCACAGATGCGCGGTGCACTGGGGGTCAGTGCATCGCTTGCGAGTGGTGTGCGTCAGAACTTTGGCACGATGACTAAACCCTTGCATGCCGGTTTAGCGGCGCGCTCGGCTATCTTAGCGACTCGCTTGGCTGAACAGGATTTCACCTGCGCCGCAGATGCGATAGAAGGAAAGTTTGGTTTTTTTAATGTGTTTGGTGGAGTTGCTCCAGCTAGTTACGCTAAGCCTTGGGGTCAGCCGATAGAGATTCTGACAGAAGCTGGAATCGGCTTGAAGGCGTACCCTTGTTGCGCGGCCACGCATCCTGCCATTGATGCTACACGTGCATTGCGCGATTTGCTGAAGGGCTCTTCGGTCGAGGACATCCGCTCGATTCGTGTAGGCGCCTCACGTTTTGCCATGCAACCTCTGATCTATGATATTCCCACCGATGGACTAGAGGGCAAGTTCAGCATGCGTTACTGCGTAGCCGCTGCATTCGTCGACGGAAACGTCAAAATCGGCACCTTCGCGGAATCTCAGATCAAACGATCTGTGACGGCCGATTTGATGAAAAAAATAAAAGTCGAGATCGATCCGTTGGTTGCGGATGATCACGAATTTGCCGCGATTGTCGATGTAGAGCTGAAGTCTGGGCATCGAGAGAGCGTGCGGGTGGACGTTGCGAGCGGCAAGCCTGGAAACTGGCTAAGCGAAGAGCTGCTACAAGAGAAGTTTTTTGATTGCCTGGGTACTGGCAAAACCAAAAGTGAGTCGGCAAGTGCTTTGTTTAGCCTAGCAAGGGACCTGTGCCATCAGAACAGCATAGAGAACATTTACGAAACTCTTCTGCGCGTGTTGGCTCAGGCCGAAGCCCAAAGCGTTTAAGAGCCCACAGTGCTCGCCAACAAATGGCCGCTCAGCCAAGCGCCCTCTACACGGCCTCCATGTAGCCAATCTCCGCAGAGGCCAAGTTTAAGTTCGTGATTCAGATAAAAAGCGAGAGCAGGGCTCGCAGCGCCACTGGCGTAACGCCAACGGTGAACAGATACTTCGGCCTCTGCGCAATCGAGCCCAAGCTTCTTGGCGCAAGCCAATATCTTTTCTGTTGCGTCTTCTTTGCTCAACTCAATAAACTCTTGGCTCCACTCTGCATTGGCGTGGATCGTCCAAGATTCTTTGCCAGTGCGCTTGGGTTTAGACAGATTCCTGCAAATCCAGCTAATGATTTCCTGATTTACAAATGCCGCATCGAAGGGCACATTCACTTTGTCTTTAAAGCGAGCCATGAGCGTCCAACAGCCCTTCATGTCGGAGCGCTCGGCGATTGCTTTGGCAGCGGGATCCAGTTCTCGTACGAGGCTGAGCGCTTGCGGTCCCGGTATCGCCAAGAACAGTTCATCGAACTTGGTAGCGATATCGCCTGATTCTGCGCTGTGTAAGAACCATTTACCCTCTTGATGCTTCAGCGCATCAATCGTTTGACCAGCATGAATCGTTAAGTCTTTTGCTAACTGCTTCGCAGGGGCATTCATCCCTGGGATACCGACATATCGAACATCTTTTGAGTTTGAAGCTGTCCATTGATTTGCTTCAAAGACTTTGAGCGTTGGTTCCCATCGTGCCACGACCTGATCGACCACCCACTTTTCTACTTGTTGAATAAAAAGTGGGTCTCTTGCTGTGAAGTACTGCGCACCATGATCAGCGGCCCAGTCTTCGCCACGTTTGGTGCTCATGCGACCCGCTGGGCTACGACCTTTCTCAAAGAGCTCAACATGATGTCCTAACTCTTTGAGCCTTATCGCGCAGCTTAGGCCTGCTATGCCAGCGCCAATAATGGCGATTGTCTTGTTGGTTTGCTTAGTCATCGTCTTGTCGAATAGCTCTAAAAGTAAGGTTGATGCGCGGGGCGACAGCCCGTTTAGTTTTTGTCAGGCTGTGTTGCCAAAACTCTTGGGTGGGCGGCTGCATAAGCAGCACACTCCCGTCTTCCAAAAAAAGAGAAACGTTGGTTTTATCTAACTTGTGTTTAAACGCGAACTTACGCGCACCACCTAGGCTGACCGAAGCGATTGGCACTGCTGAGTCTAGCTCCTTTTCATCATCGCTATGCCAGCCCATGCCTTCATCGCCGTCATGGTACAGATTCAATAGACATGAATTGAAGGCGCTGTGTGTGAGTGACTCAAGTTTATGTTTGATATGCAATAGGTCTGCGGTCCAAGCTTGTGGGAATTTCTTTACGCCCGAGTAGGTGTAAGAGCAACCCGCATCGCCTACCCAAGCGACCTTTCTTTTTGTAGTGATTAACTTTCCAAACATGAGCAACTGATCTTCTTTCCAGTCGATCGTGCTCCGTAGTGAGGTGAACAGCGCTGCACAGTGCTCTGGGTCGAAGAATCCCGGAATGTATGTTGCACCGCCGTCCTTGGGTAGTAGATTCATCTCAGTCGGAGCTAAGGTTGTTTTCCAAGATGATGCGCCCATAGCGTTGACGATCTGTATTGATTCGCGCAGTGAATTGTTCGGGAGTCATTGGCCAGGGTGTAGCGCCTTGTGAGATCAGGGTCTGTTGCGTTTCTGGTAAAGCCAAGACTTCGCGCAGATCCGCCGATACTTTGTTAATGATAGCGGCCGGGGTCCCTGCTGGAGCCAGCATGCCGATCCAGGAGCCCGTATCGAAACCAGCATAGCCACTTTCTGCGATAGTCGGCAGTTCTGGTAGGGCGGGCGAACGGGCGGCGCTTGTGACGCCTAAGCCTTTGAGCTTGCCAGATTTCACGTGACCAACGGATTCAAGTACCGTCCCAAAGTAAATATTCACATGACCTGCCATGAGGTCTAGGGCTGCTGGCCCACCACCCTTATAAGCAATGTGTAGCATTTTGGTGCCAGAGACTTGTTGAAAAATTTCGCCAGCAAGGTGGGGCGCTCCACCGGCACCAGAACTTGCAAAGGTAACTTTACCGGGTTCTTTTTTTGCAGCTTCCACTACATCTTTTATATTCTTCCAGGGCAGCGACGGGGTGACGAGCATAACCAAGGGCAGCTCGGCGATCATGCCGATTGGGGCAAATGCTTTGTCTGCGTCATACGGCATCTTTTTGTAGAGCGCAGGATTAACTGATTGCGTACCTACGTTGCCCACCAACAACATATAGCCGTCTGGTTTTGCCTTGGCGACTAAATCAGCGCCGAGGCGACCAGCGGCGCCACCACGATTCTCCACGATGACTGGTTGGCCCCACTTGAGTGACAGCTTCTGGGCGACGAGACGAGCGCCGACATCGGTTCCTCCGCCAGGGGGGAAGGGGACGACAATCGTGACGGGTCGTGTTGGGTAGGCATCCGAGGATTGTGCGTGGATCGTTGTGGCATTGAATGCGGCAAATAATGAAAAGAGCAGTGTCGATAAGCGTAAGCTAATGTTCATAAGGCCTCCTGGCAGTAGTTCGCTGCGGTTGAGTAATAGGTTTGACACAATCTTAGCGGAAAGCGCGAAGTCAACATATTTTGAGCTCAACAACCGAGTCGACTTGCGCCATTAAGATAGATCGCCATAGGGATACCCCTAGCACGTCGTCACAGAAATAGAGGCAATACTTGGCTGATCCAATCTTAAAAGAGAATAAAGATGATCTGCTTCAGTAAACGCGCGCTCCTCACCCTTCAAGCACTGATCTTTAGCGTAAGCGCTGGTATCGCAGTTGCACAAACTGAGACCTATCCTTCGCGCCCTGTGAAACTGATCGTGCCGTTTGCGCCGGGCGGCTCGGCGGATATGCTTGCGCGGGTCTTGGCCGAAGGCTTGTCCAAAGGGCTAGGGCAATCTTTTCAAGTAGAGAACAAGGCCGGTGCGACTGGAGTGATTGGTACGACCGAGGTAGCGCGTGCGAAGCCCGATGGCCACACCCTATTGTTGGGTTTTGATGGGACCTTAACCATCGCGCCCTTCATTCAAAAGAATGTTGCGTTTAATGCTAGCAAAGACTTTGCGCCGATCTCCAAGCTTACCGACGTCGCCTTTGTCGTCGCCGTGAATCCTTCCATCCCTGCAAAAAACATGAAAGAGCTTGTCGCTTACTCCAAAGCGAACCCAGGCAAACTGTCTTATGCATCCCCTGGGGTGGGTAGCACCGCGCACATGTTAGGCGAGCAGTTGCGACTCGAAGGGGGGCTGGACTGGGTGCATGTTCCTTACGGTGGGTCGGGTAGCGGAAAATTTATCATCGATGTGATTGGTGGCAGTACCCCCGCTGCCGTGATTTCGATTGCGGTCGCAGCGCCATTTGTGCGTGATGGCAAAGTAACTGGAGTGGGCGTGCCTTCAGCGCAGCCCAACGCAGCGCTTCCTGCGGTGCCAACCTTTGCGCAAGCAGGGCTTGGGCAGTTCAACGTCGCGTCTTGGTTCGCCCTCTTAGCGCCAGCAGGAACCCCGGATGCGGTAGTCAGCAAGCTCAATGCAGAAGTGGCGAAGGTACTCGCAACCGAGGCGTTCAAAACACGCATGGCGACCGCTGGTATGGATGTCACACCATCGAGTCCCGCGCAGCTCGCAGCATTGATTGCCGCAGACTCAAAAAAATGGGCTAAGGTTGCTGAGCGTATTCCTAAGTCAGATTAGAGTTATTGTGCTGAAAACGAGATAAGGAGCAGTTGCGTGTCGTCAGTGGGTTTAGATTTCAGTGTGACCCAGTCGCCCGTGGGATTTAGCTCGGCCATCGAGGAGCTTCTTCGCGTGAGAGGTCTCTCTGCCCCAAGCGAAGCAATCGCGTTGTCAGGTACAGATCCCTTTTACAAGACACCGTTTAGAGTGGGTGAAACCGTCTCTGCTGCGCTGGCAATGGTCGGTATTGCAGCCAATGATCTGTGGGAGTTGCGTCACGGACGAAGACAAGGCTTGTCATTAGACGTTCGTCATGCGGCAGCGTCGCTTCGTACCGTTGACTACACGCGCAAGCAGAAGCCGGACGGCCAGTACGCTCCTGTGCCGCCCTCCGACTCGATGGCGCAAATGTTGACGGTGACACAGCCTTGGCCAACGCAAGATGGAAAATGGCTGTTACCTCATCTCAACTTACCAAGCTTGTCCCAAAAAGTGCTTGGTGTGTTGCAGTGTGAGCACACCGTTGAAGGTGTTTCGTCAAGCGTTGCGCGGTGGAAGGGCGAGGCGCTCGAGCAGGCGATCGCAGACGCTCGCGCCTGCGGTGGGTTGATTCGAACGCCAGCCGAGTGGCTTGCTCACCCTCAAGGGCAATACTTGCAGTCGCGCCCAGTCATCGAAATTCGTAAAGTGAGAGACAGCGCGCCCAAGCCTTTGTCGAGCGCAGCCCGACCCCTTGATGGTGCGCGTGTCTTGGACCTTACTCGTATCTTGGCGGGGCCCATTGCCGGAAGGACGTTGGGTGAGCATGGGGCGGATGTCTTGATGGTCACGGCGCCGCAACTGCCGCAGGTCGCAGAGCATGTCCGAGACACCAGTCATGGCAAACGCAGCTGCTTTCTTGATTTTGAAATACCAGAGCAAGCGGCTATTTTTCGCGACTTAGTGAAGACGGCGGATGTCGTGATTGATGGCTATCGCCCAGGTGCGTTGACGAGAAAGGGCTTTGGTCGAGAGCAACTATTCGATCTCTGTCCCGGACTGATTCATTTGTCAGTGAGCTGTTTTGGTAGTGGAGGACCTTTTCAAGATCGCGCAGGCTGGGAGCAGGTTGCACAGGCTGTCACGGGTATCTGCCATACCTACGGTGAGTCGATCGGCGCAGGTCAACCGAAATTAGTGTTTGCGCCGATGTGCGACTACTTGACGGGCTATTTGGGTGCGATAGGCGTCATGCTTGCGATGGCTCGTAGAGCGAAAGAGGGTGGAAGCTACGAGGTGAATGTCTCGCTTTGTCAGTCGGCCATGTTCATTCAGCGTCAAGGGCGTCTTGATTCATTCGATGCGGCACCAGGTTCACTCACAGACACCGAAGTTGAAAACCTTTATGTCAAAACGGATACACCTAATCATGGACGGATGCTGACGCTCGGCCCCGTTTTAAGGATGTCAGAGACTGCCCCGAGGTGGGAGAGGCCAGCCCCCAACTTTGGGATTGATGCGCCCGTCTGGGCCTCGACTTAAGTCAAGATCGTTTATCGAAAAAATATAGTCATCACAATCCATACAAATTACTGGGAACACAATATGAAGCGCAGAGACTTTAACCACTACCTGGCGGCATTAGGCGGACTTAGCATGACGGGTATAGCGGCTGCTGACAGCGGCTACCCTAGAAAGCCAGTTAACGTCATCGTCCCGTACTCTGCGGGTGGAGGGACAGATATTGTCGCGCGTATCGTCTCGCAGCATCTTACTGAGCGTTTAAAGCAACCTGTGATTGTGGAGAATCGCGTGGGCGGCGGTGGAACGATTGGTTGGAATGCAGTCGCTCGGGCGAATCCTGATGGCTACACCTTGCTGACAGCTGAAACATCTTTTGCGATCGCGGCGGGATTGATAAAGGACCTTCAGTTTGATCCGAAGAAAAGTTTTTCAATGATCACGATTGCGGCCTCTGTACCTCATGTGTTGGTCGTCAATGCAGATCTGCCGGTGAAAACGTTTGAAGAGTTTGTTGCACTAGCCAAGAAAAATCCGAACAAGATGTTTTTTGGATCGGGCGGGGTCGGCACCAATACGCATTTAGGTGGGGAGCTATTGAAGAGCTTGACTGGCATCAATCTTACGCACGTGCCGTACAAAGGGGCGAGTGCTGTACTCGCCGATTTATTGGGCGGACAGGTGCAGGCGCTGGTTTCCTCAATGCCGACGGTATTGCCTTCGATTAAATCAGGTCGATTACGCGCATTGCTTGTAACGGATACCCAGCGATCCCCCGCGTTGCCAGACGTTCCCTCTGCCGTGGATGTGGGCTTGCCTAATATGGCGATGAGATTTTGGATCGGCTTTGCTGCGCCAGCGGGCACGCCAAGCGAAATCCTCAATCAACTCAATAAAGAGATTATCGCGGTAGTGAAATCGTCTGCGGCACAAGAGCAGTTGAGTAAGCAGGGGCTGGATGCCGTTGGTAACAGCCGCGCGGATGCCCAGACGATGGTGCTAGAAGAAATGGCGCGTTGGGAAAAACTGATCAAGGAAGCGGGGATTACGGCGTCGTAATAGCGTTGATCGGGGCATTGACGCCATTCGCTGAAATGAGTGAGCCGACTGCGTTTAACCTAGTGTTGAAATGTTTTTTGTGAGATTGCTGACATGAAGCTTTGTACGTTTGGTGTGTCGACCCCACTCGGTTTAATCGAGCGGGTGGGCGTTTATACAGAGCAGGGCGTGGTGGACGCAACAGCTGCTCGGCAGGCTTTTTTAGAGCGAACACTTTCTGCGGCCGCTGCGCACAGAGTCGGCGAGGCGCAGGTACCTGCTGAAATGATTGCGCTGATTGGCAGCGGTCAGCAAGCAATCAACTGGGTAGCAGAAGCGGTGGAAGCTGTGCTGAAGCAGGGAGTAAGTGCAACCTCTGCGGGTGTGCGCACCGTCTACCTTCCTGCTGATATTCAATTGCTTGCGCCGGTTAAAAGGCCGCCTAGCATTGTGAACTTTAGTGTGTGGCCTGCGCATAGCGCGAGCGCCGCATCGTTAGGTATTGAGCTGGCGGCGAACACCGCAGAAGCGTTGGTCAAACCTTATTGGAAAGGCAATCCAGATGCAGTGGTGGGCCCAGAGACGACCTTGCATCGCCCTCCTTATGCCGAGGTGCTCGACGTCGAATGTGAATTAGTGTGCATCGTGGGAGCCGGCGGGCGTGACTTGGATCATGCTGCTGCAAAGCGTGCCATAGTCGGCTATTCAATTATGAACGACGTGAGCGCGCGGGAGCGTCAGTCTGCTGAGATGAAGTTTGGTCGCGGCCCTTCAAAGGGTAAAGATTTTGATAATGGCTACCCACTAGGCCCATGGATCGTCACCGCGGATGAGCTTGGCGATCCTAAAGCGTTGCGGATGTCGCTACTTGTGAATGGTGTTGAGCGTTCGGCTTGTGATACCTCAGGAATGATCTGGGATTTTCCTGAGATGCTCTCTTACCTCTCATGCGGGCAAACTATTCGACCGGGCTCAGTCATCAGTGGTGGCTGTTATCCGGGCGGGTCGGCGCATGAGGTGGGCATTCACTTGCATCCAGGCGATAAAGTTGAAATGCGTATCTCAAAAATCGGTGGACTGCTAAGTACGATTGGACCCTAGTGACTGTCGCCTAGGAGGTCGGTGACAGCGCGGCTGTGACAAACTCAGGGGTGAAAATTTTGTCAGCCATTATCTGGCAACGTTTGATCAACCGTGGCTCGTCTGGACCATAATCTGCAATGGCGTTGTGCCAAGTTGTCAGGTGATCCCAAATCAGCAGATCTCCAACCGCCCATCGATGCGTGTAGCGATACTCTGGCTTTAGGATGTGATCAAACAGTTGCTTTAAGAGCGCATCGCTTTGTTCTTTTGGCATGCCTTCTATGTGCGTTGTAAAACTTGGATTCACATAAATGGATTGTTTGCCAGAGACAGGATGTTTTAAAAAAACAGAATGACATGAAGGCGGGTGTGCCGCGCGTTCAGCCTCTGAAAGAGGTGCGCGTGGACTCGCTTTTTCGCGACGCATAAATTCCCAATAGAAATTGAGGTCATGCATGGCCGTCGCCGTGGCGAGTTGCTGTTTCATTTCCTGAGGCAAGTCGTCGTATGCGGCTGACGTATCGCAGAACTCTGTCGCTCCGAGAGGTTGGCCGTCACGCATCGGCACTTTGAATGCCAACAACGCGTTGGCGTAACCGACCGATCGGTTGTAGGTCATGTCTGTGTGCCAATTCTGACCCGCGTCTGGGATGCCAATAAACTTGCCCTCCTGACGCACGTTTGACAGCACCGATACTTCTGGGAAACCACTTTTATCTTGCCCAGACCGCAAGGTTTGGAGACTACCAAAGTGCGCTGAAAAATTTCGCAATTCAGGCGCATCAATGGTCTGTCCAGGAAAACAAAGTACCTTGCGCGTTGCCAGGGCTTGCAGCAGCTCGGCAAAGTCGTTTTTAGATAAGGGTTGGTGCAAATCAATCTCAGTGACTGTTGCACCAATCGAGGCCGACCGAGGTGTGATTAGCATCGCGTTACTCTGTTTTAACGCCGGCTTTGACTACCACTTCTTTCCAGCGAGCGATATCTTGAGCGACAAAGACGGACATTTCCTTCGGGGCTAGGAATTGAGGTTCAAGCCCGGCATCGATTAACTTTTTGTGGATGGTTTTGTCGGCAAGCGCCTGGCCCAGTGCCGCACTCACTTTTTGTGTGATGCCTTCAGGAAGTCGTGCGGGCCCAAATATTCCGAACCATGCGCTCGCCAACATTCCCGGCACACCTTGCTCAATGGCGGTCGGCAGATCTGGCGCCTGCGAGAGGCGTTTTTCAGAAAGAGTGGCAATCCCTCTTAAGCGACCATCACGTATGTATGGCAACAGAGCGACGGTGTAAATGAGAACGGGAACGTGTCCCGCCAGTACATCGGTCAAGCCTTGGCTGATATTGTTGTAAGGGATGTTGACGAGCTTTGCACCTTTCGTGCGCAGCATGTCTCCGGCGAGGCTGTTCGACGAACCCGCTGGTGATGAGGCATAACTCAAGCCAGCCGGCAGCGTGTTTGAGTAAGCAATCAGCTCTTGTAGGTTCTTAACCGGAACGGATGGATGCACCGCGATAATATTCGCCGACATCGCTGCTAAGCCGATCGGTGTGAAATCTTTCTCGATGTCGTAAGGCATCGTGTTGGGCCGTATAGCTGCCACAATCGAATGTGAGGATGTCGAACCCATGCAGAAGGTGTAACCGTCAGGCGCGGCCGACTTGACAGCTTGCGCACCCAAGACACCGTTAGCGCCCGGACGATTTTCGACAACCAGTTTTTGCCCGAGCGTTGCTGACATGGACTGCTCGAGATGGCGCGTCAAAATGTCAGTGGCAGATCCGGGTGCAAAAGGCACAATCATGCGAATTGAGCGATTGGGGTAGTCGGACTGGGCACGCGCTAGGCCAAATGGCAAGCTTGGTAACGCGAGCGCCAAAGCGCCTTGTCCTGCCGTTGTCAACAACACACGTCTTTTTGGATCTAAGCGCTTTGCAACCATATTGCCTCCTGGGGCTGTTGAGGACGTCTCGAACGTGAGCGTGTCGAGGAATATTTCATCCTACTAGTTTTGTTTTTCGTTGTCTATCAATACCTTGGGCTAAGCGTTATACAGGCCCGCATATATACTTGATAACAAGAAAATTTCAAAGATGCGCCTTTTTGAAATACCGCTAAGCAAGGCGCTTCTTGTGTAAAGCCGAATCGAGCGAATTATTTTTTTGAACAAACACTTTTTGAACACAACATTGAATAGGCCGTACTAATGGAAATTGATATCAATGCATTACCGCCGGCAGAGCAATATAAGTTGTTGTCATCGACCGTTGTGCCTCGGCCCATCGCCTTGGTGACCACAATATCCGACCAGTTTGGAGATAACGCCGCGCCGTATAGTTTCTTTAACTGTATGGGTGAGAATCCGCCGGTCATGGTCCTTGGCTTAGAGACCAAGCGTCACAATCAAGCGTTAAAGGATACAACCGTCAATATCCGCGATAACGGACAGTTCGTGATTCATCTCGTGGATGAGCCGATGGCCGAAGCGATGAATATATGTGCGATCGATTTTCCTAGCAATATTTCAGAGGTGGAACAAGCCGGGCTCACGCTAACCGCGTCGCGCCTTGTACGGCCCAAGCGTATCGTTGAGGCCCCCATTGCCTTTGAGTGCGAAAAAATCGCATTGATTCAAATTGGACCGACCCGCAACATCGCAATTGGTAAAGTCGTTAGGATGCACGTACGCGACGGCTTGCTCGATCCGGTGACGAATTACATCAACCCCGAGCTCTATCGACCTGTTGGTCGAATGTTTGGAAAGTTGTATACGCGCACCCGGGATCATTTCGAAATGCTTGTCCCCAGTTTTGAGGACTGGGAACGCGAGCACATGAAGTAAGCTGAAGAAGCCGCGATAGCAAGAAAAAAGTCGCGAGAGGCTGGAAAAACATAAAAGCGACAGGACTATGCTTGTTGGATCTAGCATTTCGTTGATAATCTACAGTTACGACAACATGACTAGGGACAAAAAATGACAAAACCTTTAGCTTTAGTGTTTGGTGGCTCACGCGGGATTGGTGCTGCCTGTGTGCAGGCCTTAGCGCAGCAGGGATTCCGCGTGGCATTTACCTATGTAAGCAAGCCCGACGAAGCCAAAGCACAAGAAAAAGCAGGACAGATTAAGGCCTATGCGGCTGATGTGTGCGATGCGGCAGCCGTGCAAGGTGTGTTTGCACAAGCGATCAAGGATTTTGGTACGCGTCCCCAGACGGTTGTGGTGAATGCAGGGATTAATCAGCCTTATGTCCCCATGGGGCAGTTCACGCACGACAACTTCCGTCGGTTGATGGAGGTGAACGTGTTCGGTGCGTTTAACGTCCTGACCGAGGCGGCGAAAGAAGTGCTGGATGATGGATCAATTATCGGCATTACAACCTCCATGGTACGCAATGCGGTGCCGGGCGGAGGCCCCTACACGGCGACCAAGGCTGCAGTTGAATCGCTCTTGCGCTCAATGGGCAAGGAACTCGGCCCACGTGGTGTGCGTGTCAATGGTGTGGCACCAGGCGCTGTGGATACTGATTTGTTCAATGCAGGCAAGACCGAAGAGGCTAAGCAGCGTGCCGCATCAATGAGCCCCTTCAACCGTATTGGCAAACCCGCCGAGGTGGCCGATGTGGTGGCGTTCTTGGCCTCGGATCGCGCCTCATGGATTCACGGTCAGATCATTCAGCCGAATGGTGGACTGGTCTAGATTACGTGTATGCGTAACAGATACGACGTCATCGTTGTTGGCAGCGGAGCGGCTGGGCTTTGCGCCGCCGCCGTTGCTGCAAGTGAAGGACAATCTGTACTGCTGTTGGAATCGGCAAAGAGTATCGGAGGCACCACGGCCATTTCTGGGGGAATGGTCTGGATTCCTGCAAACCATAAGATGAGTTCTGTTGGTCTTGAGGACAGCCTTGAGTCTGCCGTCAGTTATCTCAAGCAGACTGTTCCAGATTCAAGCGAGGGCATGGATACGTTTTTAAACGAATCTGATCCAGCCATTCGCTACCTTGAGCAGCATACGACCCTCAAATTGCGTCCTGTTAAACGGTACCCTGATTACTATCCAGAGTTATCCGGTGCAACACTTGGCGGCCGTGTCCTTGAGCCGGTGCCCTTTGATGGGCGTGAGCTAGGGAGTCATTTCGCAGACCTGAGATGGCCCTTGCCGGAGTTTATGTTGTTCGGCGCAATGATGGTGAGCCGAGAAGATATTCCTCATTTGCGACGCGTAGGCCGATCGCTGCGCTCGACCATTCATGCAATCAAATTAGTCGTTCGGTATGCTTTCCAGCGACTGACGCACCAACGCGGAACGACCCTATATCTGGGTAATGCGTTGGCGGGGCGCCTGTACAAGTCCGTTCTGGCACTGGGTGTGACGGTCAAAGTAGAGACCCCTGTAGTCGAGCTGCTGAAGACTCCAGATCATGGACGTGTGACGGGTGTGCGCGTCGATGCGCGAGAGGGCTCACAGGACATCATCGCAGACAAAGCAGTCATTCTTGCGACGGGTGGCGTATCGCATTGTGCTTTGCTCAGACGAAGCTACATTCCAGAAGGGGTGAGTGATATCACGGCCTGTATGCCCTCTGAGGCAAAGTTGCGCGGCGCAGAGTTGGCGACGCAAGCGCTGGATGCGCAAATGTCTGAAGCAACACAACAAGGCGGATTTTGGGTCCCTGTATCAGTTTTTCGACGTGAGGATCACTCACTTGGCGTCTATCCGCACACGGTCACGGACCGCGCTAAGCCAGGATTGATTGCGGTGAATCAACTGGGTAAGCGCTTTGTGAATGAAGCGGTGTCTTACCATGAGTTTGTCAAAGCGCAGGTGAATGCGCAAAATAGTGCCGTGCCAGCGTATCTCCTGTGTGACAGTCAATTTTTATGGAAGTACGGGCTGGGCAAAATAAAACCTTTCATGCGTATGCTTGATGCAGATATTGCGTCGGGTTACTTAAAGCGCGCGCAGACCATTGCTGAACTTGCCATGCAACTGGGCGTCCCGACTGAAAGTCTGACGCAAACCGTGGACTCCTTTAATGTCCATGCCGCACGCGGAGAGGATCCGGCGTTCGGGCGCGGCTCGAACGCGTATCAATGTCATCTCGGAGATATGGATCAACAGCCAAATCCATGTGTCGCAATGATTAATCGCGCACCGTTTTATGCCGTCGAGGTCATCCCTTCAGATCTAGGGATGTCTGCTGGACTAAAAACGGATACGAATGCCTGTGTGCTTGGCCCAGACGGTACCGCTATCACCGGGCTTTATGCCTGTGGCAATGATATGGCGTCGATTATGAATGGTGCCTATCCGGGGCCCGGCATTACGCTCGGCCCCGCACTGACTTTCGCATACCTTGCAGCCCGACACGCGTCGCGTCGGGCCTGATGCCCGCTATTTAACGGGCGTGCGGCTTGCCGTAAATCGGTTCCTTGTAAGGAATAGGCGGTAACTGCCAGGTTCCTGTCGACGGTGGGCGTATGTTCGCATCAACGTGTACGTCGATCACGCAAGGGCGCTTATTCTTGATGGCGCGTTCAATGGCTCCCTTGAGATCTTGAGGCTTGGTCACGGTGATTCCATCTGCACCGCAGGCTCTCGCCCACGCGGCAAAGTCGGGATTGTATTGCTCACCAGTTTGCCCTTTGTAAAACGCAGTGCCGATTTCTCGGCCATCGAACAGGCCGTACTGTAGATCGCGAATCGCACCCCAGGCGAAGTTGTTCCAAACGATCCAGACGACCGGCAGGTTGTATTCCACTGCCGTACATAAAACGTACGGTGCCATCGTGAAGCCACCATCCCCCACCACGGCAACGCATGGGCGATCGGGGGCAGCGAGTTGCGCGCCAAGCACGCCACACACTCCAAAACCCATCGAGGAATAACCCCAGCTATTGAGCATGCTCTGAGGGCGCTTAGCCCGCCAGAACTGCATGAACCAGTTGTGATGTACACCAGAGTCTAGTGACAGAATGGCATCGTCGGGCAACATTTGCTGAACAGCACTGACCACAAACTCAGGACGTAAGGGGCTAGTTGAATCAGTAAAGTGTGGTGAAACAAATTTGTCCCACTCTGTTTGCCATCCTTGGACTTGCTCGCGCCACTGTACCCAGTTATTGATATGGATGGCAGCACATGCCGAAGCGCCCGCTAATAGCTGACCCATAAATGTCTTGGCATCCGCGATGATTCCAAGCGTTGGCGGGTAGTTGCGTCCGAGCTCTTGCGGATCGATATCGACATGAATCAATTTGGTTGTTGGAAAATTCCATGAATATCCCGGTAACCAAGTTGAGGACGAGCGGTCGTCAAAGCGCGTGCCAATCGTAATCACTAAATCCGCAAATCTTCCCGCCTGATTGGCAGGATACGCACCGTTTCGTCCGATAAAGCCGAGCGCAAGGGGGTTATTGCCGTCCACGCAGCCCATGCCGTTGGGCGAGGTGATGACCGGGATGCCATATTTGTTGACGAATTCTGTGATCTCTGGACCCGCCTCTGCGAGCGTGGCCCCGTGGCCGATGAACAATACGGGTTGCCTTGCTTGCTCAAGAAGCTTCAGCGCTTCATTGATGTCATAGTCGCTCGCGCCTGGTCGATGCGGGCGGTCGATATGAGAGCGCGCGGGCACTTCAACATCGGCTTCCTCTTGAAACACGTTGTAGGGGATGTCGAGGTTCACTGGACCGGGACGACCTGTCACCATGGTATCCATCGCTTGGCGCAAGGCAAGCGGCAACATGTCTACGCGTGTCGGCTGAAAAGCGCGTTTCACCACGGGACGCAGCACCTGCGCAAAGTCCGCTTGATTATGTTTGTATAGTTCTTGAAACGGCGCACGGTTGTGTTGCGAGGTGGGTACGTTGGCGGTGATCGCCATAAAGGCAGACGAATCGGATAACGCCGTCGCGAGTGACATCACTAGATTAGCCGAGCCTGGTCCGGTTGAGGTAAGCGTTGCGACGGGGCGATGTTTGACGCGATAATAAGCATCAGCCATGTGACCGGCACATTGTTCATGGCGAGGTGATATCAGTTGAATTTTGTCCCGCACATCGTATAAAGCATCGAGAATACCGACGTTACCGTGCCCGCAAATACCAAAGATGTAGGGCACACGTTCTTGTACCAATGTCTCGGCAATTAACTGACCGCCTTTCATCATTGCCATGTTTTAGTCCGCTGTGTGGAGTTAAGACAAAAAGTCAGATGGGTGTGATTTGATCGTGCACTGGCGTCGTAATCACCAAAAACACCAAGGGGTCAAGCCCCGTGTTCGAAAAACTATGCCTCACCCCCGGAGGGATGTAGACATAGTCATGCTCGCGCATCAATTTCTTTTGGTCATTTAACGTCAAGATACCTTCACCCTTGAGTACGTGATAGATCTGCTCTTGTACCTGGTGAACATGCTCCTCAACATAAGCCATCGGTTCGTAGGATGAAATCCGATAGTCAATGCGCTTGCTCCCTGAATTTTCTTCAGAGACAAGCGCTTTGGATAGGGCTCCTCCGTGATGTCCTGGGAATTCCTGCCAAAGCACTTCCGCGATGTGGCTGGTAAAGGCGGCTTGGTGACTGGTAGTGGAAGACTTGCTCATACGGTTCCTGGCGAGATGGCTATGTTGGGAAAGGTTTTTATTGACGAGGAATATTGGCGCTAATCACCACATCACCGAGACGCTTGATTTCGGCGGCGATGAAGGCGTTGAACTGCGCGGGCGTTGTAGGTGCTGGGCTCACGCCTTGGGCATTGAGTGACTTGACCACGGCAGGAGAATTCAGCACCGTCGCCGCATCTTTAGAGATTTTTGCAACAATCGCGGGTGGTGTTTTTCCAGGTGCCATGAGGCCATACCAGTGGTCATAGATCATGCCGGGGATCACTTCCGAGATCGCTGGAATGTCTGGCATCAATGCTGCGCGTTTATCGGTACTCACCGCTAACGCAATGAGCTTACCTTCTTTGATAAAGGGCAAGGTCAATCCCAGGGGTGACCAGTAAAACGCAGCGCGGCCGGCTGTCGTGTCGACGAGTGCCTCGCCTGTGCCTTTGTAAGGAACGTGCACGATGTCAAGCTTGCCCATGCCTTTAAACATTTCACCGTTAAAGTGCGTGCCGCTACCAACCCCTGCAGACGCGAAATTCAGCTTGCCTGGTTGCGAGTTAATGAGCTTGATGAGGTCCTGCACAGTTTTGACGCCAAGCGATGGAGAAACGACGAGTACGTTCGGCACGCTTGTTCCAAAGGTCACGCCTGTGAAGTCTTTGAGCGTATCGTAGGGTAAGGACTTGTAGAGTGTGGGATTGATGGCGTGCGAGGCCGAGGTAAACATTAACGTCGTGCCGTCGGGGTCTGCGCCTGCAACGATGCGACTGCCGATCGTGCCACCCGCGCCAGGACGATTGTCGACGATCACGGGTTGACCCCAGATCTCTTGAAGCCCACGTCCAAGTTCACGCGCAACGATATCAACCTGACTACCGGCGGTGAAAGGGACGACGATTTTTACAGGCTTGCTGGGAAAGTTAGTTTGAGCGACGGCTGGCCCGGCCAGAGCGGCTCCTAATACGGCAATGCCTAAGGTTCTTGCGATTGTTGAAAGCATGATTATCGTCTCCTGATTTTTATGGTTCTAAATAAACACAACTATTACAACTGCTCCATCCCGCCGGTAGCTCCGACCTTTCAGTTAAATTCTTACCGGATTGTCGCCATCCCTGCCTGAGCAACTTGAGCGTCTTGGTGCGACAACACGCCGGAGACCCCAATCCCCCCAATCACTTCCCCATTGTCGATGATGGGAAACCCGCCTTCGAGCGGGGTGACGCCTGGTACCGCCATAAAACGTAAGCCCTCGCCACCTGCGGCAATCCCATCTTGAAACATTTTGGTTGGTCGACGGAAGTTCACGGCGGTTAATGCCTTACCGGTCGCAATCGCCATGCTTGAATGTTGTGTGTGATCCAGACGCTGCGCCAGTACCAAACTGCCGGAAGAATCCGCAATCACGATGGCGACTGGCCATTGATTTTTTGTCGCCTCCGCCTCGGCGGCAAGCATCATTTTCTTTGCTCGCTCGAGCGTAATGGGGCGCCCATAAGGTAATGGTTTGTCTAGAATTGGGGTGTTTGTGGTCATTTTTTAGGTAGCAATGTTTTTAAAGGGTTTAGCGAACTTATACTTGACCGCGCAAGTGGATAACAAGGTATTTTGTCTGATGCTAGGGAAGTCCCCAAGCGAGGAAGCAGCGATGGCAATTTTGGATGTCGACCACGTCAACGTCACGACGAGTGACCTTGAGAGGATGAGGCGTTTTTACACCGAGGTGCTGGGGCTGAAAGAGGGGGTGCGACCCCCCTTCACTCGGCCTGGTACCTGGATGTATTTGGGTGAGCGCGCTGTGGTGCATATTTCTACGGGGCGTGTACCCGTTGGCCAAAGTAGCGATGCGTTTGACCATATTGCGTTTAAAGCTAATGATCTAGAAGCCACGCGCGCGCAGCTTCGGCGCCATGGAGTTGCCTTTACCGAATTCGGTGTGCCTGATCGACAACTTCATCAGCTATTTCTCAGAGACCCTGAGGGAATGCAGATTGAGCTGGTGTTTTCCGGAGAAGATGCGCGCATTGCCCGCGAAGAAGGCGCGGCAGTCGATGTGACTCAGCGGGTGGGATCTGGCGAAGCCTCTTAAACCGCTTAGAGCATCACCACTTGGCAATGCCCTGCGACAAGCAAATGATGCTTAACGTGTAAACGCTTAATCTACCCGCGCGCCAGAATCTTTAACGATTTTTTCCCAAGTTGAAAGGTCATTCTTGATCAGCGCGGCGAACTGTTGTGGCGTGTTTTGCAAGGGATCGCAGCCTTGCTTGATTAGTTTGCCTTGAACGTCCTTATCTGCCAAGGCGGTTTTGATCGCGGCATTGAGTTTGTCAACGATAGCCGCTGGTGTGCCAGCCGGCGCCAAAATACCGTACCACGGTGTTGAGCCGAAACCGGGAATGGTTTCGCTAATGGATGGCGTATTGGGCAGGGCAGCAATACGTTTTTCGTTGGTGACGGCTAAGGCCTTGATCTTGCCTGAGGCGAGCAAAGCCAAGGAGGAGGGCGCGCTCTGGACGGATACCGGCACTTGACCACCTGCTACGTCTGTAGCGGCCGCAGCAGCACCTTTATACGGTACATGTTGCATATCGATGCCGACTTTCTGCTTGAACATCTCAACAATCAGATGATTGAGCGTGCCATTGCCTGCTGAGGCATAGTTAATCTTGCCGGGACTTGCCTTGGCTTGCGCGATGAGTTCATTCACATTGTTGGCCGGGAAGGCGGAGTTGACCACGAGCACATAGCCGGCACTGGCAACTAGACCGACAGGGGTGAAGTCCTTGATTGGATCAAAGCCCGTTGTCTTGTAGAGCCAAGGGTTGATCACTTGTGTGCTGTTTGTCGTGAGCAAAAGAGTGTAGCCATCAGGCTTGGCTTTGGCTGTTGCCGCGGTACCGATATTGCCACCTGCACCGGGGCGGTTTTCAACAACAAACTGTTGGCCGAGTACCTCGCTTAGTTTGGCAGCAACGATGCGTGCAATCGTGTCGTTAGCACCCCCTGTCGCTTGTGGAACGACGACAGACACAGAGCGATTCGGGTAATCAGCCTGTGCAGAAGCCGTGCTAATGAAGGTTGTCGCTAATGCGGCTCCAGCGAGGATGGAGCGGGTAGTGCTAGAAAAAAAACGCATGAGTCTCTCCAAGATATTTGTTATGTGGTTATACCCTACGATTTGACGAAGGAAATACGCCAACTAGCATATTAGTACACCAATGAGCGTATTACTACGCTAAACAGCGCATATACGAACCCACTAAATACTGCAAAACTCCAACTCCCATTTATTTATGCGGCTATTTCCTGCGCGCAAAGTATTTGTCGTGGGCAAATGATTTTTGGGTTTTTGCGATGCATCGCTGGTCTCAGGGAAGTTTTTTTTCTTGCTCTTACGCTAAGGTTAAATCCTGTGCGTTTACGCGCGCGTATGCGCTTCGCAGCGGCTCAACGCTAAGAGCAGTTTCGTTTAGCCTGATGGGAGCTTTGGTCGCTCCGATGACCATCGCGCAGGGTATTGATGCGGGCGCCTTGCAGCAGAATTTGCAGCGACAAGTTCCTTCGACTTCGCCTTTAAATTTACCGACACCGACTGCGCCACGCGCGGCACCTGAAGCCAAGCCTGATCAAGCAACGCTCATCGTGAAGCGCTTTGATCTGCAGGGCGTGCAGTTGTTGTCTGCAGAAAGTATTCAAGAGGCATTGCAACCGTGGCGCGACAGACCCGTCACATTCGACGATTTGCAAAAGGCCTGTGAAGCAATAGAGGCTTTATATCGAAAGCGCGGCTATATCGTCCAAGCAATTTTGCCGCAACAAAAAATTGCAGATGGAATCTTGATCATTCAAGTGATCGAGGCCAAGCTCGGTGCCGTCATTGTGGATGAGGCCGGGCAAGGCATTCGTTTTGGTAAAGACCGTACGAGAAACTATGTTCTGAGTGCCAATCAAATCGGCCAACCTCTCGACACCCAGGCGATTGCCCGTGCAGTAATTATCTTGAACGAAGTCCCAGGCGTTGCCGTGACCAGTGCTCTGGAAGCAGGGGCCAATGAAGGCGAAACAAACTTACGCGTCAATCTCACTGAGACGGGGCTATTCACCGCTCGGCTCGAAGCAAATAACTACGGTAGTCGTTCAACAGGTACTTCCCAAGCCAGTGTCTCTGCAGGGCTAAATAATCCCTTCAAGTTTGGCGATCAGTTATCCGCATATGGAATCTATTCTGAGGGATCGAAATTCACACAGGCGTCGTATAACTTTCCGGTCGCTGCAAATGGTTTGCGCGCTGGCGTGTCAACGAGTTACATGAGTTACAAGAATATTGGTGACTTCGTGTTGAATGGTGGCTATGGCAGTGCCTCGGTGATGAGCGCTAACGTGGCTTACCCGTGGTTGCGCAGTGAGGGTGCAAACATCAATCTCACAGCGCAGTTCGATAACAAAACTTACCTGAACAAAAATATTCTGACTGATGCGGTCATTAGCAACTATCAAATCAACTCGTTGAGTGTGGGTGTATCAGGCAATGCGTACGATGGATTATTTAAAGGCGGTGTAACAAATGCCGCTCTGAATTTAGTCTTTGGCCAACTTGGTTTTTTGGGCGCATCCCCTACAAATTTTGGTATCTTTCAGGACGAGGCGGGATCCCTGTCGCGTATCACACCATCAAGCTACCAAAAGCTAACATTTTCAGTGAATCGAGCACAAACAATCGTGCCTGATCGCACGCGTCTATTAATGAATTTTTCTGGTCAATTGGCAAGCGCCAATTTGAACTCAGCCGAGCAGTTCTATTTGGGCGGCCCGTATGCGGTACGTGCGTATCCTGTTGCACAGGGCGGCGGCTCGCAAGGTGCGTTGGCGTCGCTTGAGTTGCAACACACGCTCTTTCAGGGTTTGATGGGCGTTGCCTTTTTTGATGCAGGCATGGTCCAACAGTTTGTGAACCCTTACCACAACTGGCAAGGTCTAACCAACGCAAATAATATCTACAGTTTGATGGGCACAGGCGTCGGTCTTCGCTACAGCCATCAAGGTTTAACGCTTGCTGCCTTAGTTGCTTGGAAGCTGGGCAGTAACCCGTTGTATACCCAAGCGGGCATTCCGGCGAATACCGATAACACTACCGGCAACTCTCGAGGCTGGCTCACGTTGAGTTATCAGTTCTGATCATGACGCGCCGCCTCATCTCTTCGTTGCTTTTTGCACAGGCTGTTTGTCTGTGTGCAGCAACGAGCGTATGGGCCGCGCCTCCTGCTGGTTTGCCGCGTGTAGGTCCTGCAGGAGCGAACAACGCTCTACCCACGAATGGCCAGGTCGTGGCAGGCCAAGCAACGATCAGTCAAAAAGGCAATACGTTGACGATCAATCAGACCTCGGATCGTGCGGTCGTGAACTGGAATTCATTTAATGTAGGTTCCAATGCACGCGTCAATGTTCAGCAACCGAACAAGAACTCTGCGACGTTAAATCGGGTCACCGGTGCAAGTGCCTCGCAGATCGATGGCGCGATCAATGCGAACGGACGCGTGGTAATTAGCAATGCCAATGGCGTGACCTTTGGAAAGGGTGCTCAAGTCGATGCCGCTGCGGTGGTGGCAACAACCATGAATCAGTCTGATCAAGACTTCATGGATGGCAAAAATACCTGGACAGGTAATGGCAAAGGCGCAGTGATCAACAAGGGCACGATTCGTGTCACGGATGCAGAAGGGTACGTCGCCTTGTTAGCGCCAGAGGTACGCAATGAAGGCTACGTGTTGGCGACGAAAGGTCGTAATAACGCAGTTGTCATGGCGGGCGGCGAACAGATTACGTTGAATTTTCAAGGGCAGCAACTGGTTGGCGTGAGCGTCGATAAAGGTGCGTATGACGCTCTGATTGAAAATCAACGCGTTGTTGAAACACACGGCGGGCTGATTGTGTTGGCGGCAGGTACCGCGAACCAATTGATGCGTTCGGTTGTTCGCAATACGGGTCGTTTGACCGCATCCTCTATGGTAAACAATGGCGGTGTGATTGAGTTGGTCGGTAACAACGTAGTGAACACCGGTAAAGTCGCCGTGAATACGAAAGGCACGGATGCAACTGCGGGTCGGGTCACCGTGACAGCGAATACCGCAACGCAAGCAGGCAAAGTGTCCGCTGACGGTAAAGGCACGCGTAGTCATGGTGGCCGAGTCACGATTGCTGCCGACGAGGTCACACTCGTGACCGGGTCCACAACGACTGCAAAGGGGCGCGCCAACGGTGGCCTCGTTAACGTTGGGACAACCGAGGTGACTTACAACGCTGACGCGAATGGCGTGCGCAGCAATATCATCGCGCGTAATTTGGCTCAGGCGGTTATGGTGCAAGTCGGTGCAATTGTTGATGTGTCGTCGACTGAGCGTGGTAACGGTGGTGAAATCAATATCTGGTCCACACGCCATACAACGGTTGCCGGCACGTTGATCGCAACAGGCGGACGCTTGGGTGGCAATGGCGGCTCGGTTGAGACCAGTGCGGTTGGCGTACTGTCGATTTTGCAAACAGCGACCGTCAATGTTGCGGCACCTGCTGGTCGTGCGGGTAGTTGGATGCTTGACCCCGAGAACCTTGTGGTTGACGCTGGCTTAGCAAGCGCAATTTCCTCGGCACTTGGCAGCGCCAACGTGACGGTCGCCGTCTCAGGCAATTTGACCATTGCTGAAGGTGTGTCGATTGCGAGCTCTTCCTCGGCGGGGACTACCCTGACCTTGTTAGCGAACGATACGATTACGAATAACGGAAGCGTAGCGACGGCTGCGTTGAACATGAGTTCGGCCTCGGTCAACTTGGCGGCCGGAAGCACGACTACCTCCAATCAGACATACATCAGCGCTCAAAACGTAGATGTAAACGGCACCGTATCAAGTGGGGCGGCAGGTACGCTTGCTAATGGTACGGTCACGACAGTTGTTTCGTTAAGCGGAGCCGGTGGTGCGGCAGGATCAGGATCAGGATCAGGATCAGGCTCGAGCGGCGGTTCAAATAGCACCGCAGGTGGCGCGGCAGGTTCGACATCCGGCGGTACTCGAAGCAGCAGTAGCTCAACGACCTCTACAAATAGTGGCACTGGAACAGGAACAGGAACAGGAACAGGAACAGGAACGGGAACGGGAACGGGAACGGGCGCTACGGCGGCCAGCTCGACACAGGGTGGTACGACCCCTGCAGGATCCAATAGCCCTTCGAGCACTAAAAAGGCGACACCTCCAACGATTCCTAATCTGAACTTGGTGCCGGCCGCGCTGATTCCAGTGACAGCACCCGGGGCGGTCGCTTCAAATGCAACGACCTTTAGCTTACCGACTCCGGTCGCAGCGTCTGCCACAGTAGCGGCAAGCAATGTCATCAACATCAGCGTTGCTTCGGCTCAGGCCTTGAATGCCGCGGTCGTGGTCGCGAAAGCCAGCGCCATGGCAAGCCGCACAGTCACCGTCATTGACATGAGTGCCGCCTTCCAAGCCCGGGCGACCGGCACCCATAACAGCGTTCCCTTAATGACCTCTTCGACCAACGTACCTTCGGCCGTCATGGTGATTGGTCCGCCAGTCAGCGCTGCCGCCAATAGCGCAAGTATCTCCCCTGCATCGACGACGAATGCAACGAATGTGACGAGCCCGGTCAGCGCGGCAAGCCCTAGCGCCGCTGCGCCAGCCGTCGCCACGCCCACGATCACCATCGAAGCCACGCAAAGCATCTCGCTCGGGAAAACGGCAGTCCTGAACGCGTCCGCCAGTCCAGTCGCGGTATCAGGCGGTCAAGCCGCATCAAACGGGGGAGACATTACCCTCACTGCGCCTCGAGTCACGACCCAAACCGGCAGCATGATTCAGGCTAACGGTAACAATGGGCCTGGTGGAAATATCGCCCTTCAAGCTCAGCAACAGTTACGTGTATCTTCCAATATCCAAGCCAACGGTAGCACTGGTGGCGTCATCAGCCTTACCGCCCCAGATAACAATGGGGTTGTAGCAATCCAAAACTCAAATATCCAGGCTAACGGTTCCACTGGCCGTGGCGGTACCATCTCGATTGGTGCAAGCGTAGACACGTCGGTCGCAAACTCTGTCATCACCGCAGAGGGTGTTCAACAAGGCGGTAAGGTTTTAATCGGCAATGATGCTCAACAAGGCACATTGCCGTTTTCATTGGTGACTAGTCTTGATGCGGCAACCAGCGTCAGCACACAAGCCAGCAGCATTGACGGCATCGGTGGTTTTATTGAAACCTCGGGTCAAACTCTAAACCTGCTGTCTTCGATTAATGCCGGACGTGGTGGAATGTGGTTAATCGATCCGTCTGACCTCAC
>Ga0164293_10000608_pt1 | contig 28842 bp, 23 predicted proteins | sample GEODES118metaG_FD_111487 | JGI IMG/M metagenome (GOLD analysis project Ga0164293, IMG submission 111487) | Eutrophic lake water microbial communities from Lake Mendota, Wisconsin, USA - GEODES118 metaG | ecosystem: Environmental > Aquatic > Freshwater > Lake | place: USA: Lake Mendota...
ACACTGCGGACTCCATGTCGACCGCGACGATGCGCGACACGCCTTGTTCCTGCATGGTCACGCCGATGAGTTGCTCGGCCATCTCCATCGCAATCTTGTTGTGGCTGATGAAGAGGAACTGGGTGCCCCGGCTCATACTGGTCACCAGCTTGGTGTAGCGCTCGGTGTTGGCGTCGTCCAGCGGTGCGTCGACCTCGTCCAACAGACAGAAGGGCGCCGGGTTGAGCTGGAAGATGGCAAACACCAAGGCGATGGCGGTGAGCGCCTTCTCGCCGCCGGAAAGCAGGTGAATGGTCTGATTCTTCTTGCCCGGCGGCTGGGCCATGACCTGCACGCCGGAGTCGAGGATTTCGTCACCCGTCATCACCAGCCGGGCGTTGCCACCACCGAAGAGCTCGGGGAACATACGGCCGAAGTTCTCGTTGACAACCTTGAAGGTGCCGCCAAGCAGTTCGCGGGTCTCGCCGTCGATCTTGCGAATGGCGTCCTCGAGGGTGGTGATGGCCTCGATCAAGTCGGCCGACTGGGCGTCCAGGAACTGCTTGCGCTCGCGAGACGAGGTGAGCTCGTCCAGGGCAGCCAGGTTGACCGCACCCAGCGCAGCGATCTCGCGGTGCAACCGGTCAATCTCGCCCTGCAGGCCGGCCAGGCGCACGCTGCCGGCCTCGATGCTGCGGGCCACCGCCTCCATATCGGCCTGGGCGTCGGCCAGCAACTGGGTGTACTGCTCCAGGCCCAGCCGCGCGGCCTGCTCCTTGAGCTGCAGGTCGGTGATGCGTTGGCGCAGCGGGTCTAGCTCGCGCTCGAGCTGCAGCCGGCGCTCGTCGCTGGCGCGCAGCTTGTTCGTCAGGTCGTCGTATTCGCTGCGCTTGGCGCCCAGGGCCTGCTCACGCTCGCTCTTGAGCTCCAACGCGGCCTGCAAGCCGGCCTTGGCTGCGGCGTCGGTCAGCCGCACCAGCTCATCACGGGCACGCTGCTCCTCTTCGGCGATGGATGCCGTCTGCTGGGTGGCTGTCTCGATGGTGCGCTGGAGCTCACCGCGGCGGGACTCCAGGGCACGCTGGGCAAACTGGGCCTCCTGGGCCTGGCGCTCCAGGCTGCGTTGCTGCTCACGGGCCTCGGCCAGCTTGCGCTCCGTCTCGATGACACGCTCATCCAACAAGGCATGGCGCTCCTGGGTATCGGCCAGTTGCAGGTCCAGCTCCTCAAAGCGGCCCTCGGCGGTCACGCGGCGCTCTTGCAGCGCTTCGAGCTGCGCATCAACCTCGGACAAATCAGCGCTGATCTGGCCGTCACGGGCGCGGGTCTGTTCGGCCAACTGGGTCAGGCGCAAGGTCTCAACCTGCACCTCGTGCGCACGCGATTGGGTTTCGCTGGCCTCCCGGCGCACAGAAACCAGGCGCTGGGAAGCGTCGGAATAGGCGGCCTCGGCCCGGACCATGGCGCTGCGCGCCTCTTCCAGCAGCAGGACCTGGGCCCGCAGCTGCTTTTCAAGGTTCTCGATCTCCTGGGCGCGCGCCAGCAGGCCGGCCTGCTCGGAGTCTTGCGCGTAAAAACTCACGCTGTGGTGGCTGACCGCATGGCCGGCAGCGGTGTAAATCACTTCGCCCGCCTGAAGCCTCTCGCGTTGGGCCAGGGCCTCGTCGAGGTTGGGCGCCGTGTAGCAGCCGTGGAGCCAACTGCCCAGCAGGGCCTTCTGGCCCGCGTCATGGAGCCGCAGCAGTTCGGCCAGACGCGGCAGCCCGGCCTGCCCCTCGGGCAAGGCGGCGGCTGGCGGCGTGTGAAAGCTGAGTTTGGCGGGCGGCGCATCGCCGGCAAAGGCGCGCACCATGTCCAGCCGCGACACTTCCAGCGAGGCCAGGCGTTCACGCAGCGCCGCCTCCAGGGCGTTCTCCCAGCCTTGCTCGATGTGGATCTTGCTCCACAGGCCCTGAAGGTGGTCCAGGCCATGGCGCTGCAGCCAGGGGCGCAGCTTGCCGTCGGTCTGCACCTTCTCTTGCAAGGCCTTGAGGGCGTCCAGGCGGGCCGACAGGTCGGCCTGGCGCGAGGTCTGCTCGTTGAGGGACTGCTGTTTGCCGCGACGGCTTTCATCCAGCGCTGGCACCTGCTCTTGCAGCTCGTGCAAGCGAGCCTCGGCCGCCTGGGCGGCCTCTTGGGCAGCAGCAAGCTGCTGTTGGAGGAGGGTCAGGCGCTGCTCGTCGGGGGCGGCCAGGGCGCTGCGGTCTGCCACCAAGCGCTCGCGCCGCAGGGAGAGCTGGTTGGATTGCTCCTCGATGTTGCGCTGGTCGGCGGCCAGCACCTGGATCTGCTGCTGCACCTGGGCCACACTGGCGCGCTGCTCGGTGGCACGGGCCTGGGCCTGACGCAGGGCCTCTTCGAGATCAGGTAACTGCTGCGCCTGGTCCTCCACCTGGGCCGCCAGCAGCATCGCCTGCTCCTCGGCGGCCAGGCCCTGCTCGGCCAGGGTCTCCACCTCGCCGGCGGCGTCATCCCGACGGGTAGCCCACTGCTCGGTCTGCTCCTTGAGCTGCTGCAAGCGCTGCTCGACGCGCTGCCGGCCCTCGACCACAAAACGGATCTCGGCCTCCAGGCGCCCCACCTCGGCACTGGCCTCGTAGAGCGCGCCCTGGGCCTGGTTGACCTGATCACCGGCAGCGTAGTGGGCCTGCCGAATGGTCTCGAGGTCGCTCTCGACCCGGCGCAGGTCGGCGATACGAGACTCGAGCTCGTTGACTGCCTTGTCGGCGTCCTGCTTGATGCGACCCTGGTCGACCTCAGCTTCGGCACGCCGCAGAAACCACAGCTGCTGCTGCTTGAGGGTGGCGTCACCCTGAAGCTGCTGGTATCGCGCGGCCACCTCGGCCTGCTTCTCGAGCTTGTCGAGGTTGGCGTTGAGCTCGCGCAGGATGTCTTCCACCCGGGTGAGGTTTTCGCGGGTGTCGGACAAGCGGTTCTCGGTCTCGCGGCGGCGCTCTTTGTACTTGGACACGCCCGCGGCCTCCTCCAGGAACAGACGAAGTTCCTCGGGCTTGGAGTCGATGATGCGCGAGATGGTGCCCTGACCAATGATGGCGTATGCCCGTGGGCCCAGGCCGGTGCCCAGAAACACGTCTTGCACATCGCGCCGGCGAACCGGCTGGTTGTTGATGTAGTAGCTGCTGGTGCCGTCGCGGGTCAGAACCCGCTTGACCGCGATTTCAACAAACTGCGCCCATTGGCCGCCGGCGCGGTGGTCAGCGTTGTCAAACACCAGTTCGACCGAGGACCGGGAGGCCGGCTTGCGGGTATTGGTGCCGTTGAAAATCACGTCTTGCATGGACTCGCCGCGCAACTCGGAGGCGCGCGACTCGCCCAGCACCCAGCGCACCGCGTCCATGATGTTGGACTTGCCGCAACCGTTGGGGCCGACCACGCCGACCAATTGGCCGGGCAGCATGAAATTGGTGGGATCGGCAAAAGACTTGAAGCCGGAAAGCTTGATCGATGTGAGTCGCACGGGAGGCCTGTGAAAACGGGCCGGAATGCCGGCCGCAGGAATGACTCGGAGTCTGCCGGAATGATACCGTGCGCACCCTCCCGAGCCGCCCAGGCGTGGGTGCCGCCGGGCGGATGATCAGCACTTACGTACTACACCCGGATCGGCGCTCACAGGTGGGTGACGCAGGCCTTGAGAGAAGGGGCGCCGAGCCCCGACCCGTGCCGTCGATAATCCGGGGATGAATCCGCTTCTGCATAAGCTGCAGCCCTACCCCTTTGAGCGCCTGCGGCACCTGTTCGCCGGTGTCACACCCCCCCGCGACTTGCGGCCCATCAGCCTGGGGATCGGGGAGCCCAAGCACCCCACGCCTGCCTTCATCGAGAAGGCGCTGATGGAAAGCCTGGCGGGCCTGTCGGTGTACCCGGCCACCGCAGGCGAGCCCGCCCTCAAGCAGGCCTGCACCGGCTGGCTGGCGCGCCGTTATGGCTTGACGCTGGACCCGGCCACGCAAGTGCTTCCGGTCAACGGCTCGCGGGAGGCTTTGTTCGCCTTCGCCCAAACGGTGGTCGACCCCGCCCATGACGCGATGGTGGTCTGCCCCAATCCGTTCTACCAAATCTACGAAGGCGCCGCCCTGCTCGCGGGTGCGACGCCTTTTTATGCGCCCAGTGATCCGGCGCGCAATTTCGCCATCGACTGGGACCAGGTGCCCGAGGACGTCTGGGCCCGCACACGCTTGCTGTTCGTCTGCTCGCCCGGCAACCCCACCGGCGCGGTCATGCCGCTGGAGGAATGGAAGCGTCTGTTCGATCTGTCGGACCGCTACGGCTTTGTCATCGCCTCCGACGAGTGCTACAGCGAGATCTACTTCCGGGACGAGCCCCCCTTGGGCGGCCTGCAAGCTGCAGCCCAGTTGGGACGAACCGACTTCCGCCGGCTGGTGGCCTTTACCAGCTTGTCCAAACGCAGCAACGTGCCCGGGCTGCGCTCAGGCTTCGTGGCCGGCGACGCGGCCATCCTCAAGCAGTTCCTGCTTTATCGCACCTACCACGGCGGCGCCATGAGCCCGGTGGTGCAAGCAGCCAGCGTGGCGGCCTGGAACGACGAGGCCCATGTGGTCGACAACCGCGCCATGTACCGCCAGAAGTTCGCCGAGGTAACCCCGGTACTGGCCGACGTGATGGACGTCGCTCTGCCCGACGCCAGCTTTTACCTTTGGGCGGGCGTGCAAGGCAGCGACGAGGACTTCGCCCGCGACTTGCTGGCTCAATACAATGTGACGGTTTTGCCTGGCAGCTACCTCGCGCGCGAGGTCGCCGGCCGTAACCCCGGCGCCGGGCGCGTGCGGATGGCTCTGGTGGCCGACACCGCCGAATGCCTAGAGGCTGCCCAGCGAATTGCGCGCTTCGTGCGCGGAAGGCGGTCGACGCGTTGAGACAGCGCCAACGCCGGCATGACACCGGCCTGGCCCTCTAGACACCCGCCCTTCCCGCTCCGCCACCGCTTTGCCGACTTGAGTTTCCCGACTTCAGTTTTCCGACTTCACTTCTCCAATTCAAACCTTTAACCGCCGAAGCACCATGAGCCAGCAACTCCAGCAAATCATCGACACCGCGTGGGACAACCGCGCCAACATTTCCCCCAAGTCCGCACCGAAGGAAGTCGCCGACGCGGTGGAGCATGTGCTGGCCTCCCTGGACAAAGGCCAGCTGCGCGTGGCCACCCGCGAGGGCGTGGGCCAGTGGACGGTGCACCAGTGGATCAAGAAGGCGGTGCTGCTGTCCTTCCGCCTGAAAGACAACGCCCTCATCGAAGCGGGCGACCTCGGCTTTTACGACAAGGTGCCCACCAAGTTCGCCGGCATGAGCGCCGATGAAATGGCCGCGACCGGCGTGCGGGTGGTGCCACCGGCTGTGGCGCGTCGCGGCAGCTTCATTGCCAAGGGCGCCATCCTGATGCCCTCGTACGTGAACATCGGCGCCTATGTCGATGAAGGCACCATGGTCGACACTTGGGCCACCGTCGGCTCCTGCGCCCAGGTCGGCAAAAACGTGCACCTGTCCGGCGGCGTGGGCCTCGGCGGCGTGCTCGAGCCCCTGCAAGCCAACCCGACCATCATTGAAGACAACTGCTTCATCGGCGCCCGCTCCGAAGTCGTCGAGGGCGTGATCGTCGAGGAAAACTCGGTCATCTCCATGGGCGTCTACATCGGCCAAAGCACCCCCATCTACGACCGCGCCACAGGCGAAGTCACCTACGGCCGCATCCCGGCCGGCTCGGTGGTGATCTCCGGCAGCCTGCCCAAGGACGGCGGCAAGTACAGCCTGTACGCAGCCATCATCGTCAAGCGCGTCGATGCCCAGACCCGGGCCAAGACCAGCCTGAACGATCTGCTGCGCGACTGAGACTGGCACCACTGGGCCAACACAGATTCGTACCGCATGACGCCCACCGTCTACCTCACTGAGCAGCTGATCGCCCGCCGATCGGTCACGCCCGACGACGCCGGTTGCCAGCAAGTGCTGCAGGTCCGACTGGCGCCACTGGGCTTCGCCTGCGAGACGATGGCCTATGGCCCGGCGGATTTCAGCGTGACCAATCTGTGGGCCAAGCGCGCGGGCAGCGGCCCACGCACCCTGGTCTTTGCCGGCCACACCGACGTGGTGCCCACCGGCCCGTTGGCGCAATGGGCCAGCAACCCCTTCACCCCCGAGCACCGGGACGGCAAGCTGTACGGACGCGGCGCCGCCGACATGAAGACCTCCATCGCCGCCTTCACGGTGGCCGCCGAGGAGTTCCTGGCGGCGCACCCGAGCCCGAAAATCTCGATTGCACTCCTCATCACCAGCGACGAGGAAGGCCCCAGCGTCGACGGCACGGTGAAGGTCTGCGAGGCACTCCAGGCCCGCGGCGAGCGGCTCGACTGGTGCATCGTCGGCGAGCCCACCTCGGTGGACCGCTTGGGCGACATGATCAAGAACGGCCGCCGAGGAAGCTTGTCGGGCAAGCTGAAGGTCAAAGGCATTCAGGGCCACATCGCCTACCCGCAGCTGGCGCGCAACCCGATTCACGACGCCATGCCGGCGCTGGCCGAACTGGCCGGCATCGAATGGGACCGCGGTAACGCGTTCTTCCCGCCCACCAGCTTCCAGGTGTCCAACATCCATGGTGGCACCGGCGCATCAAACATCATTCCGGGCGAGGTCGTCATCGACTTCAACTTCCGCTTTTCCACCGAATGCACAGACGCCGGCCTGCGCCAGCGGGTCGAAGCGATCCTGGCGCAGCACGGGCTCGACTACGAGCTGACCTGGGCCCTGAGCGGCCAGCCCTTCATCACGCCGCCGGGCGAGTTGGTCGCTGCCATTCAGGGCGCCATCGAGGCAGAGACCGGTGTCAAGACCGAGCTGTCCACCACCGGCGGCACCAGCGACGGCCGCTTCATCTCGCGCATTTGCCCGCAGGTGATCGAGTTCGGCCCGGTCAACGCCACCATCCACAAGATCGACGAGCATGTGACGGTGGCCGACATCGCGCCGCTGAAAAACATCTACCGGCGTACGCTCGAAGGGCTCGAGGCCCTGGCCTGAAGCCTGTCCGCGTCGCACGGTACCGTCCATGAACATCCTGCAATTGATAGAGGCCGCTGCGCGCCGGCTCGAAGCCGCGGGCGTCGCCTTCGGCCACGGCACCGCCAATGCCTTTGACGAAGCGGCGTGGCTGGTGCTGTGGCGGCTGGGGCTGCCGCTGGACGATCTCGATGGCGTGGCGACGCGTGAGGTCACCGCGCCAGACCAGGCCGCAGTCGACGCCCTGCTGGGCGAACGCATCGCCACCCGCAAGCCGGCCGCCTACCTCACGCAGGAAGCGTGGCTGCAGGGCGTGCCGTTCTATGTGGATGAACGCGCCATCGTCCCGCGCAGTTTCATCGCCGAACTGATCGCCGACGCGTCCATCGACCCCTGGCTGGGGGAAGAAACGCGCCAGGTCCTGGACCTGTGCACCGGCAACGGGAGCTTGGCCATCTTGGCGGCCATGGCCTGGCCCGAGGTGCGGGTGGATGGCGCCGACATCAGCGCAGACGCCCTGGCGGTGGCCCGGATCAATGTGGACAAGCACGGGCTGGCCTCGCGGGTTCGGCTGATGGAGTCCGATGGCCTGAGCGCAGTCCCTGGCCGCTACGACCTGATTCTGTGTAACCCGCCCTATGTCAACGCGGGCAGCATGGCGGCCTTGCCGGCCGAATACCGGGCCGAGCCCGCGCTGGCCCTGGCCGGCGGTGCCGACGGCATGGATTTCATCCGCCACCTGCTGCGGGAGTTGCTGGCCCACATGAACGACGATGCGGTCTTGGTGCTGGAGATCGGCAACGAGCGCGCATTCTTCGAAGCCGCCTTCCCGCAGCTGGAGGTGGTCTGGCTGGACACCTCGGCTGGCGAAGACCATGTGCTGCTCCTGACCCGAGAAGCACTGGTCGAGACCTTCACCTAGAATGGTAGCTACCAACGGTAGTTATCAAGGACGCCTCATGCAGACCGCCCGCCTCTTCGCCTCTGGCCGCAGCCAGGCCGTACGCCTGCCAAAGGAATTCCGCTTTGAAGGTGCCGAGGTGGCGATCAAGCGCTTTGGTAACGGCGTCCTGCTGCTGCCGGTCGACGACCCCTGGTCCCTGATGGAGCAGGCCCTCACCGAGTTCGAGCCCGGTCTGGACCTGCGGCGCGAACAACCCCCGGAGCAGGTGCGCGAGGACTGGGCCGCGCCAGCGGGAGATGGTGGGTGAAGTACCTGCTCGATACCGACATCTGCATCTACCTCATCAAGGTCAATCCTCCCCAGGTGCTGCAACGATTTCGGCAGCACGCGGTCGGGGACATCGGCGTGTCGGCGCTGACCGCCTCCGAGCTTGCCTTTGGCGTGGCCAAAAGTGGCTCTGAACGGAACCGCGCAGCCTTGCAAAAGTTCCTCGCGCCCCTGGAAATCGTGGCTTATGACGAAGCCTGCGCCTGGCACTACGCCAGCCTGCGCGCCCACCTGGCCAGACAGGGCACACCGATCGGCGCCATCGACCAGCTCATTGCCGCGCAAGCCCTTGCGCTGGACGTTCCCCTGGTGACCAGCAACGTGCGCGAATTCGCACGGGTCCCGGGCCTTCGAGTAGAAAACTGGGCCGAAAACGCGCCTGCATGATCACCCTTCGCGACGTCATCCTTCGCCGCGGCACCAAGGTGCTGCTGGACAAGGTCTCCCTCACCCTCAACCCCGGCGAAAAGGCAGGCCTGGTCGGCCGCAATGGCGCCGGCAAGTCCACCCTGTTCGCCCTCTTCGACGGCAGCCTGCACGAGGACGGCGGCGAGTTCAGCCGCCCAGCGCATTGGCAAATGGCCCAGGTGGCCCAGAACATGCCCGAGACCGACGAGCCGGCTACCGACTTCGTGCTGGCGGGTGACACCCGCCTCATGGCGGTGCAAGCGCGCTTAGATCAGGCAGAGGCCCGCCTGCACGAGTTCCCCGACGATGCCGATGCCGGCATGGCCGTGGGCCAGGCCCATGCCGACCTGCATGACGCCGGAGTCCATGACGCGGTGCCCCGCGCGCAGGCGCTGATCCTGGGCCTGGGCTTCACCACCGAGCAACTCCACCGGCCCGTCAACAGCTTCTCTGGCGGCTGGCGCATGCGCCTGCAACTGGCGCGTGCCCTGATGTGCCCGTCGGACCTGCTGCTGCTGGACGAGCCGACCAACCACCTGGACCTCGACGCCCTGGTTTGGCTCGAAGCCTGGCTGCAACGCTACGCGGGCACGCTGATCGTCATCAGCCACGACCGCGAATTCCTGGACGCGGTGACCACCGTCACCGTGCACATCGACGCCCAGCGCCTCACCCGCTACGGCGGCAACTACAGCGCCTTCGAACTCCTGCGGGCCCAGCAGCTTGAACTGCAGCAGTCGGCCTTTGCCAAGCAACAGGACAAGATCGCCCACCTGCAAAAATTCATTGACCGCTTCAAGGCCAAGGCGAGCAAGGCCAAGCAAGCCCAGAGCCGGGTCAAGGCGCTGGAGCGCCTGGAAAAAGTGGCACCGGTGCTGGCCGACGCCGACTTCAACTTCGAGTTCAAGGAGCCGGACAACCTGCCCAACCCGATGCTGGCCATCTCGGACGCCGCCTTCGGCTACCGGGCCGAAGACGGCACGGCCACCACCATCGTTCAAAAGGTAGACCGCTCGGTGCTGGCCGGCCAGCGCATTGGCATTTTGGGTGCCAACGGCCAGGGCAAATCGACCCTGGTCAAAACGATTGCCCACACCCTGCCCCTGCTGGCGGGCACGCTGACCGAGGGCAAGGGCCTGAACATCGGCTACTTTGCGCAGCAAGAGCTGGACGTTCTCAGCCCGCCCGACCACCCCCTGATGCACATGATTCGCCTGGCGCGCGACGTGGGCCCGCAGGCGCGCGAGCAGGAGCTGCGCAACTTTCTGGGCAGCTTCAACTTCAGCGGCGACATGGTGAGCCAGCCGGTGGGCACCATGAGCGGCGGCGAGAAGGCCCGTCTGGTGCTGGCCATGATCGTCTGGCAACGCCCCAACCTGCTGCTGCTGGACGAACCGACCAACCACCTGGACTTGGCCACCCGCGAAGCGTTGTCGATCGCGCTCAATGAGTTCGAGGGCACGGTCATGCTGGTGAGCCACGACCGGGCCCTGCTGCGCGCGGTCTGCGACGAGTTCTGGCTGGTCGGCCGCGGCGGCATCAAACCCTTCGACGGCGACCTGGACGATTACCAGAAGTACCTGCTGGAAGAATCGCGCCGCCTGCGCGAGGTGGCGCGGCAGCAGGCCGCCACGGCCACAGCCAAAACGACCACTCCAGCGGCCACTACAGCGGCAATCCCAGCGGAGTCCAGCCTCGCATCGCCACCGGCCACCGCCGAGCCTGCGCCGGCGCACCAGATGACCTCCGCGGCCCAGGCGCCCCCCGCACCGCAAGCCTCCCCCGGCGGGTCTCGCCAACAAAGCGCACAAGCCCGCCAGGCCTTGGCTGCCACCTTGCGCCCGCTCAAGAAGGCGCAGGGTGAAGCCGAGCGCCGCATGACCGAATTGGAGACGGAAAAGGCCGGGCTGGAAGCCCAACTTTCGCGCGGTCTCTCACCGGCAGAAATCGCCGAGGCCGGAAGGCGCCTGAAAGGGGTCGGCGAGGAGTTGGCCCAGTTGGAAGAACGCTGGCTGGAACTCTCCGGCGAGATCGAGGCCGCGCAGGCTGCTTGAAGTCGCTCGGGGAGCCGGAGGCGTGTGCTGTTATGCAGCGCATCACATGGCAACCAGTCCCCGGAAGCGGCGTAGCTAAGGCCTGAATTTGCCCGGCCCCGCCTGAGGCACCCGGGCAGCCAGGGTCGATCCGCTTGTTCCAAGTCAAGTCAGGACCGATGCGCCGTGGCTAGATTGGGGCCATGCAGCTCCAATTTCTCGGTGCGACCGACACGGTCACTGGCTCCAAGTACCTGGTGACCCACGGCGGCCGGCGCCTGCTGGTCGATTGCGGCCTGTTCCAGGGCTACAAGCCGCTAAGGCTGCGCAACTGGTCGCCCTTGCCAGTGCCAGCGTCCGACATCGACGCCGTCGTCCTCACCCACGCCCACCTGGACCACAGCGGCTACCTGCCGTTGCTGGCACGACAGGGCTTCAAGGGCCCGGTCTACTGCACGACGGCCACGGCGCAGTTGTGCGCCATCTTGCTGCCCGACTCTGGTCACCTGCAGGAGGAAGAGGCCGAGTTCGCCAACCGCCACGGCACGAGCAAGCACCAACCCGCCATGCCCCTGTACAGCCGTGAGGATGCGTTGCGCTGCCTGAGCCAATTGAAGCCGGTGCCTAGCGAGAAGGACTTCGCGCCCCTGCCGGGCCTGAAGGCCCGCCTGTCCCACTCCGGTCACATGCCGGGCTCGAGCTTTGTGCGGCTCGATGACGGAAAGCGGTCCCTGCTGTTCTCTGGCGACCTGGGGCGGCCCAACGACCTCGTCCTCAAACCGCCGGTCACCCCGGAGGCCGCCGACTATTTGGTGATCGAGTCAACCTACGGCGACCGCGAACATGTGGATGGCGATGTGCTGCGGGCCCTGGCCGACACCATCAACCGCACCACGGCCCGCGCCGGCGTGGTGGTGATTCCGGCGTTCGCGGTTGGCAGGGCCCAGGCGCTGCTCTACGCCATTCACCTGCTCAAGGTGCGCGGGGCCATTCACCACCTGCCGGTCTATCTGAACAGCCCCATGGCCGCCGCCGCCACCGAGGTATTTTTGCGCCATCCGGAGCAGCTGCGCCTGACCTCTGACGAATGCGAGGCCGTGGTCAATGGCACCACCTTCGTCGAAACGCCCGACGACTCCCGCGCGCTCAACGCCCGCAAGGGCCCGATGATCATCGTGGCCGCCAGCGGCATGGCCACGGGTGGCCGGGTACTGCATCACCTGCAGGCCTTTGCGCCAGACAAGCGAAACACCATCGTGCTGGTGGGCTACCAAGCCGGCGGCACACGTGGCGCCGCCCTGGCTGCCGGCGCCACCAGCGTGCGCATCTTCGGCAAGGAGGTCCCGCTGCGGGCCGAGGTGGTGCAACTCGACTACTTCTCGGCGCACGCCGATGCGAGCGAGATCCTGGCCTGGCTCTCGGGCCTGTCCCGAGCACCGAGGCGCACCTTCATCACCCACGGTGAACCCGTTGCCGCCGACGCGCTGCGCCAGCGGATCGAACGGGAGAAGGGCTGGGCGTGCCACCTGCCCTACTACACAGAGACGGTGATGCTGGACTGAGCGACTGGCTCGACCGGGAAAATTTCACACAGTTGGCCTCGAAGAGGCCACCAAGACGCGGCGAATCAGCCCTCGGTCAGAACGGCCTGCGGGTGGGGCGAATACTCGCGCCCCACTCCAGGAGCCGCCCATGAATCCCGCATGCCAACGCAAGCCCCCGCCTTTTCTCTCCCTCGGACCCAGCTGCGCGGTACCGCATCCGGCAAGTTCGGGCAGGTCCATGGTGCGCTCCGTCTCTGACCGAAAGGCCTTTGGCGCTGGCGACCAGCCGGACAGCGCCGCCCTCCCAACCTGGGGCTATGACTTCGACCCCGAGGTCGCCAGCCGCGCAATGGCGACCAAGGCCCGCCTCGGGAGTCAAAGCAGTGCCGCATCAGCGCCAGAACACTCGTCCAGTGCCGCGGCGCAGGGCTTTCACCCGGCCACCATGGCGGAAGACTTCTCCGGCCCATCGGCGCCTCTTCACGCCCGCACCGCCCAGTTGCCGCCTGCCTGCTGGGCAGATCTGGAACGGTTGATTGAAAGATTCCAGCACTTCAGCCGCAACCTCGCTCAGTCCGATGGCCAGCCACGTGCGGGAAGTTCCGGGGCGCTGGCTGCCTATGCCGGGCTGGGATGCGAGGTGCTGAGTGCCCGCCTTCAAGGCCCAGACCGTGAGCAGTTGGGACGACTGGCCGTCGACACCATCGTCGGGCACTTGGCCGTGATGGGCCACCGTCTCGGGGGCGCCGTCATGCCCGCCGCCATCTACTTCCGATTTCGCAAGGCCTGGCTCCAGGGCTTGCAGGCGATAGAGACCCTGCGATTAGCCCCCGAGGTCTCGAAGCGCATCAACCTCATGCCATTGGTTCACAGCCTCGGTGGCCAGGAGGCACCGATGGAGTTGTTGTTCAACCTCATGGACCTCAGCGCTGCCCAGCCCTCCCTCAGTGACGGCCTGCGACGGAGCGTTGTCAGCAGCTTGCTGGCAGCGCGCTATGCAGGAGGCGCCAGCGCGAGTGCCGACCAAGCCGTGCTGGACTGGCTGCTCTGCGACCTGGCCAGCCGCGCCTGCCCGAGCCTGCTGTTCACGGCCCTGCCCCACGAGCGCAGCTTCCAGGTACTTCAGGGAAGTCTGGACGCCTTCCTGCGCGTGGGTGCATCCCCTTTGGGCAGGCTGGGCCGCGTGGTGAGTCACCTGAAGGGAAAAAATCCCGACCAGTTTCACGGTGCCATCGCACGCTGCCTCGCCGCCGCGATTGATAGCTGCGGCCACGCGCTGCCTCCTACCACTCCAGCGGCCGCACGGATGCACGCAGTTGCCTCGGCACTCCTGCAAGCCTGGGCAGAGCAACCGGAGCCTGCCCCCTATCTCATGATGGCTCAATTGATCACCTGTCTTGGCAATCGCGAAGCAATCAGCTGGCTGGGGGGAGCGGGTGGGGCGGATGTCCACTGGGATCAGGTCCACGCGGCAAGCCTGATCATGAATTGCATCGACGACCTGGAGACGAGTGAGCACCGGCAGGCAGCGCGCAGGGCGCTTGACCATCATTTGCGCAGTGCCGGGGGGATGCAAGTCCGCGACCAGCCGATGGCTGAAGGTGTGAGTGCGTCACCCCATGTCGATGGCACGCCGTCGGCCAAGCGCAAAGGCCTTGGGGAATAAAGAGGGGAAATGAAAAAGGGAAATGACGTTTAGGTCATTTCCCTTTGGGTGTTTTGGTAGGACGTGCGGGATTCGAACCTGCGACCAACGGATTAAAAGTCCGCTGCTCTACCAACTGAGCTAACGTCCCCCAGAGGCAAGACAACTGACGCCGTCTTACCTGTCCGGTCGGCCAATCAGCGACACCTTTCGAAGGGCACCACTCATCAGCGCAGCCTCGGAGTATAGCGGAATTGATGGCCGTTTCTCCCCTTACCCGGGGCGCCAGCATCACACCAGCCGCTCAGCGCGCCGTGTTCGCCAGGCGATCGAGCACCCATCCAGCGGCGCACTGACCGAAGGTGGCGGTCACGGTGACGACCGAGCCATAGCCGTGGCAATTGAGGCTGCCGTCGCCCTCCACCGCGCAAGACGGATCGGGCGGGGCCACCGCCTCGCGGCTGAAGACACAGGCGATGCCTATGGCCTTGCCTTCACGCGGTGCGCCGTGGGCCTTGCGCAAGCGATAGCGCAGTTGCGCCAACAGCGGGTCATGGGTGCTGCGCGACAAGTCGTCGATCTCCACCGCATGAGCCAGGCGCTTGCCCCCGGCGGCGCCCACGGTGACGAGCATGTTTTGGGTACGCAATGCCCAGGCGGCCATGGCCTCCTTGGCACGCATCGCGTCACAGGCGTCGATGACAACCTGCACGCCTGCAGGAAGAAGTTGGGGCCAGTTCTCCGGCTCGACAAATTCCTCGACGCCATGAACGACGCAGTGAGGATGGATCATTGCAATGCGCTCACGCATAGCCTGCACCTTGGCCTGTCCCACGGTATCGGTGAGGGCGTGGATCTGGCGGTTGATGTTGGACTCGGCCACATGGTCGAGGTCAATGAGGGTGATCTCTCCAACCCCGCTTCGGGCCAGCGCCTCAGCCGCCCAGGAGCCGACCCCTCCGACGCCGACCACCGCCACATGAGCGGCGCGGATCGCGGCAGCGCCTCTGACGCCATAGAGGCGATCCAGCCCGCCGAAGCGGCGCTGCAGGTCGGCCTGCTCGTCGGTGTTCACCGGCAGATGAGGACCCTGAAGGTCAGTTCAGGCGGGACAGTCGCTCACGCGCGGTGGGCGCTGCCTCGGACTGTGGGTAGTCGGCAAGCAGGCGTCTGAGCGTCTCGCGTGCCGCAGGCACGTCTTTGAGTTCGACCTGGCAAGCGGCGATTAAGAGCGTTGCCTCAGGAGCACGCGAATGCTCGGGTGCTGCCTGTATCAGCCCCCGGAAGGCGGTCAGCGCACCGTTGCAGTCGCGGGCGGTGTACAAGGCGTTGCCTTGCCAGAACAAAGCGCTGCCACGGTAGCCAGATTGTGGGTAGCGGCTTAGTAAATCTGCAAATCCCTTGCCGGCCCCCGCGATGTCGCCTCGACGCATAACGGCCATGGCGGCGTCGAAGGCGCGTTGCTCTGAAGGCTCAACCATGAACTCACGGCCATCCACCGTGACCTTGACGGGCTCGAAGCGGCGCAGGCGTTCATCCACGCCCTGGGCAATGTCCTTCTGCCGGCGCTGGAATTCGGAAATTTCACCCGCCACCCGAGACACCTCGCGCGCCAGCTGTTCATCTGTGCCGCGCAGCTTTGCAAGCTCGGCCCGCAAGCCTTCGATTTGCTGGAGGAGGTCGAGCAGGCTACGACTCAACCGGCTGCCCTCTTCGGCCAAGCGCTGGCCGGCAGCATTGACTTGTTGGTCAAGACTGCCGCGTAAGTTGACCAGCTGCTGGCGCTGCGCCTCCATCTGTTGGCGCTGCGCCTCCATCTGTTGGCGCTGCTCCGCCATTTGCTGGCGCTGCGCCTCCATCTGTTGGCGCTGCTCCGTCAATTGCTGTTGCTGCGCCGCGACCCGCTCGCGCAGGTCAAGGATGGCCTTCCGTGCCTCGTCGTCGGCAAAAATCGCATGCGCTGGCGCAGACAGCGCAAAGGCCATCACTGCGCCGAGGGCGGCACGCGGGAGCCCCCTGGAGAGACTGGCCCGGGCTGCCATCAGCGGTAGACGATTTCAGCGCGGCGGTTTTCTACGAAGGCGGCCTCCGTAGCGGCGGTGTTGGCAGGCTTTTCTTTACCAAAGCTCACCGCCTCCATCTGGCTGTCGCTCGCGCCAGCAAGGCCGAGGGCCTTGCGCACCGCCTCGGCCCGCTTCTGGCCCAAGGCCAGGTTGTACTCTCGGCCACCGCGATCGTCGGTATGGCCTTCGATCGCAATACGCCGACCCGGGTTGGCCTTCAAGAAGCGGCCATGGGCTTCGATCAAGGTCAGGAAATCTGGCTTGATCACAAAGCTGTCGTAGTCGAACTGGATCAGTCGAGCCACTGAAACTGGGCCGGCAGCAGTGCTTGCAGAGGCGACGGGCGCCGCAGGCATGACCTGCGACTGGCTGGCATTGGGATTTGCATTGGCATTACCACTGGGATTTGCACCGGTGCCGGTACCAGCACCTGCGCCCGCACGGGGCGTTATGGGTGGCTGGGTGAGGGGTGTCAAAGGAGCTTGCGCACTGCGCTCGACCACAGGCGCAGCCGGGGGGTCGAGCTTGACACCTGACGCGCAGCCTGCCATTGCCGCTATGGCAACGAGAGCCACCAGCCAATTCGTTCCTCGGTTCATTCAATCACTCCTTTTGTTATCTGTGCGTATGAGCCACCCCGCGGGGCCCACCCGAATGTTGCCTGTTTTAATCATAACTCTCGCCCACTGCGCGGCTGATCTGCATGGTGGCTCGGCTTAACGCGCGAACGGACCCCAGTCGGGCTCCCGCAGATCCCCACCCTGACCCGCCAGACGGGCCTTGATACGGCCGTCCAAGGTGGTTGTCATGAGCGCTTCCTGGTCACCCTGGCGAGTGGCATAAACGATAAGTTTACCATTGGGCGCGAAGCTCGGGCTCTCATCGGCGGTGGTTTCGGTGATGGCCGTGGCGTTGCCGGAGGCCAAGTCCATCACCTGCAGCTTGAAGCCGCTCCCCACCCGGGATGTATAGGCCAGCGTCTTGCCATCGGGGCTGAGCGCCGGCGAGATGTTGTAGCTGCCGTTGAAAGTGACGCGTTCGGGCGTTCCACCGCTGGCGCTCACCCGGTAGACCTGAGGGGCGCCACCACGGTCGCTCACGAAATAGATGCTGCGGCCGTCGGGAGAAAACACGGGCTCGGTATCGATGCCGGATGACTCGATCAGACGGCGCGGCTCACCGCCTTCGACGCTGATGAGGTACAACTGTGAACCGCCCTCCCGGGACAAAGTGACGGCCAAGCTGCGGCCGTCGGGAGCCCAGGCCGGAGCGCTGTTGGAACCGCGAAAGTTGGCCAGCAGACGCCGGCGGCCGCTGGCCACCTCGTGAACATAAACGACCGGTTTGCGGGACTCGAAGGAGACATAGGCCAACTGGTTCCCGTTGGCCGCCCAGGCCGGAGAGATGATGGGCTCAGGGCTGGCCAAGGCCGACTGCGCGTTTTCGCCGTCCGCGTCGGCCACCCAAAGGTTGAAGCGGTTGGTACCGCGGGTCACGTAGGCAATGCGGGTAGAGAACACGCCACGTTCGCCCGTGAGCTTTTCGTAGACGTAGTCGGCAATGCGGTGGGCCGCCAAACGCAGGTCACCTGCGGTCACCGCATAGCTTTGTCCGCTCAGGTCATCACCCTTGACCACATCCCAGAGGCGAAAACGGATGTCCCAGCGGCCGTCGGCCAGGCGTGTCACGCTGCCCGCAGTGAGGGCGTCGGCACCGCGCTGGCGCAGAGCTGCAAGGTCGGGCCGGGAAGACTCGTCGACCAGCAGACCAGGCACATCAATCCCACGCAGTTGGCCGCTGCGCTCCAGGTCGGCGCGGATGATGGCTGAAATTTTCTGTGGGGCACCCTCCTCGCCGCGAAAGGGCGCGACAACGATCGGCAACTGGGTGAGGCCGACGCCGCTGACCTCGACGCGGAACTGGGCCAGTGCGGGGGCTGAGAGGCCGGCACCAATAAGCGCCAAGGTCTGGCGGCGCCTTTTGAATAGCAATGTGTTCATTCGCATCTATCTCCTTCGGACTGCAGCAAAGTCACCCGAGCCTCGGCAAGCAGGTCAGGCCGGTTCAAGCCTACCGCAGCCAAGCGGGTCCCTTCGCTTCTGCGATTTTCTACCCGCAAGCGGTTGACTGACTCTCGATCGCGGGCTTGCTCCTTGTGCCAAAGATGAAAAACTTCGGACGCCAAGTAGCCATTCCTGCGCACCAGGCCCTGATTGTGCAGCCTCAAGACGAGGTCGGCATCCTCATGCCCCCATCCGGCAAAAGTCTCATCGAAACCATTGACTGCAGCCAAGTCGGACCACCACAACCCGAAGTTGCAACTGCGGATCCCCTTCCAGGAAAAGCGCGCTTGCACGCGTCCGGGCAGGCCGGGCCAATGAAGCAAATGGCCCAACTTGTTGACCTGTCCCGACAGGCGCAGGCGCAGCCAGTCCCCGGCCGAAAGCGCCAGGGGATCGACCTCACCGGCCAACACCTGATCGGTGAACGCTGGGCTCAGCAACACACGGCTGCCATTGACGAACGCCCCGGGGCGGGCCAGTGCGCGATGGGCTCGCACGAAGCCGGGGCCTGGTATGCAGTCCCCATCGAGAAAAACGATGTAGTCGGCGCCGGCCTCATGCGCCACCCGGGCGCCGAGGTTCCGGGCTTTTGAGGCGGTGAAACCTGTATCGGGATGCCAGGCATGCCAAACCGGGCCCCTCGAGACTGGCAAGCCCGCCCTCAGCGCCTGCACGTGCTCCTCTCGGGAGCCATCGTCGGCGACCACCAGCAAATCTTCGGCCGACAGTTGCGGGGCCAGGCTACGCAGCAGAGCCACAAGGGCATCGCTGCGGTTGTAGGTCAGGACAACAAAGCCAATGCGCATCAGCGAGGCAGATCCCTGGACATCGGCGGCTGCTGCATGAGCCACAGCTTGAGGTAGCGGTAGTAGGTGCCCTCAGCGTTGGAGACAGCCAGCATGAAGCCGCGCCGACCATCAAGAAAGCCGGCCTGGAGAAAATAAGTTCGGATGAAGGCCCAGCCGCCGCTGACCACCGCGCGAGAAAAACTCACCCGCTTCCCGCGCGCGGCCATATCACGAGCTCCCGCGCTGGAATAGCGATTGAGCTTGTCCAGGACCGACTCCAGGTCGGGGAAGCTGAAGTGAATGAGAGGCGAACTGAGATCAGCCACGCTCCCCTGGACACGGACGGTGGCGTGGATTTCGGTCTCGCTATAGCGGGCCTGGCCCCGGCGCCCGAGGCGGATATTGAAGTCTGGCCACCAGCCACCGTGACGCATGAACTGTCCGCAGTAGGCCGACAGTCGGGGCACTCGAAATCCGGCAACATCCTCGCGCTCAATGGCGCGGCGGATTTCTGTCGCCAGTGCGGGGGTGATGCGCTCGTCGGCATCCAGAGAGAAGAACCAGTCGCCCGTGGCGCGGTCAATGGCGCGGTTCTTTTGCGGGCCGTCGCCTGCCCAGTCCATCTCGAACACGATCGCGCCTTCTGCGCGGGCCAAGTCGACGGTGGCGTCGGTGCTGCCGCAATCCACCACAACCACCTCATCGGCGAAGCGGGCCGAGCGAATGCAATCCGCAATGTGCTGGGCTTCGTTTTTTGTGATGATGGTGACGGACAAGCGCGGCATGGACAGACAGAACGGGCTGGGCTGCAGAACGAACGGTTTGAACATGCCGAGGCGGCATAATCAAGCGAACTGTCCGGGCTGTCTCCCGGCGGGCAATTATTGCATCCCCTCCATGGACTCCCGCACCCCTGTGATCGTGGCTGGCGGCGCCGGCTACATCGGCTCGCACATGGTGCGCATGCTGCGCGAGCAGGGCTATCGGCCGATCGTGGTGGACAACCTGTCGACCGGCCATGCGGACGCCGTCCAGGGCGCCGAGTTGCACCAAGGCGATATCGGCGACGCCGCCTTCATGGCTGCCCTGCTGCGTGAAACCCGCCCCGCCTGCGTGATGCACTTCGCCGCTTCCAGTCTGGTCGGCGAGTCCATGCAGCATCCAGGCAAGTACTGGCGCAACAACCTGGTTCAGACCCTGTCCCTGCTCGACACGCTGGTCGCGGCACAAGTGCCTCGTTTCATCTTCTCCTCCACCGCTGCTGTCTACGGCAACCCGCAACAGGTGCCCATCCCTGAGGACCATCCCACCCAGCCGATCAACCCCTACGGCCATAGCAAGCTGGCGGTGGAACACCTGCTGCAAGACTTTGAGGCGGCACATGGCTTGCGCCATATCGTTCTGCGTTACTTCAATGCCGCGGGCGCGCATCCGGAAGGTAGCCTCGGTGAGCGGCACGAACCCGAGACCCACCTGATCCCGCTGGTGCTGCAGGTGGCCTCAGGAAGGCGGGCGGAGATCGCCCGCTTCGGGTCCGGGCACCCGACCCCCGACGGGTCCTGCATCCGCGACTACATCCATGTGCAAGACCTGTGCGAAGCCCACCTGCTGGCGCTCCAGCGCCTGGAGGCCGGCGGCGCCAGCGGGACCTTCAATCTGGGCAATGGCCTGGGCCATTCAGTCAACGAGGTGATCGCCACCGCTCGCCAGGTCACCGGTCACCCGATCCCGGTGCGGGACGATCCCGCCCGCATGGGTGACCCGCCGGTGCTGGTGGCCGACTCAGCGCGCGCCAGGGCCGAGTTGGGCTGGTCCCCGCGGCTGCCCGACCTGAAAAGCATCGTGACGCATGCCTGGCAGTGGGAAAGACGGCAAGCAGGAGTATCCGGTTGATGGGGTTGAACCTGAAAACCGTGCGCTGGCTGCTGCCCTACTTCCGAGGGACACGCCGGTTCTGGGTGCTGGCCGCACTGGCCACCGTGGTCACCGCCGCGACCGAGCCTCTGGTCCCTGCCCTGCTCAAGCCGCTGCTGGACCAAGGGTTTGCAGGAGAAGGTATTGCGCTGTGGATGGTTCCAGCCGCCCTGCTGGGGCTGTTTGCGGTTCGCGGGACGGCGGGCTTCCTGGCCGACCTGGCCTTGGCGCGCATCACCCAGGACGGGCTGCTCGCCCTCAGGCGGGCGATGTTTGGCCGCATCCTGGACGCGCGCCTGGCCCTGTTCGGAAAGGAGAGCGCGACCTCCCTGTCGAACACAGTTGTCTTCGAGGTGCAGAACGGGGCGCAACTGCTGGTCAATTCCGTCATTGGCCTGCTCAAGGACGCCCTGGGGCTGCTGGCTTTGGTGGGCTACCTGGTCTACCTGAACTGGCAACTCACCTTGGTCGTGTTCATGGTGGTACCAGGCGTCGGCTGGATCATGCGCACTTTGTCCAAGCGCCTCTACCGCATCGCGCGCAGCACCCAGACCGCCACCAACGACCTGGCCTATGTGGTCGAGGAAAACGTGCTTGCAGCCCGGGTCGTGCGCCTGCATGGCGCCCAGGAGGGGCAAGCCGAGCGCTTTCGGGGGCTTAGCCTGGTCCTGCGCCGGCTTGCGCTCAAGGCCGCAGCGGCGTCGGCAGCGATCACGCCTCTGACGCACATGCTGGCGGCGCTGGCCTTGTCGATGGTCATCGCCATTGCGCTGTGGCAATCGCGCGCGGGCATCACCGTGGGCACGTTCGCCTCCTTCATTACCGCGGTGCTCATGCTGCTCGCCCCTATCAAACGCTTGTCTGAGGCCGCGACACCGATCGCCCGCGGGCTGGCCGCGGTCCAGCGTGGCATCGATCTGATCGAACTGACGCCGGCCGAGTCCGGCGGTGAACATGCCCCGCCGAAATGCCAGGGCCGCGTCGACCTGCGCGGAGTCCGTGTGCGTTATCGAGAGGACCAGACCGTGGCACTGGATGGTCTGAATCTGTCGATCGCACCCGGCCAGGTGGTTGCACTGGTGGGGCCCTCTGGCTCAGGCAAGACGACGCTGGCGAACCTGCTGCCACGCTTCGTCGTCCCCGACGCCGGGAGCGTGGAGCTCGATGGCATCGACGTGTCGCAGTGGGATCTCGCCACCCTGCGCCGCCAGTTCGCACTGGTGTCGCAGGATGTGGTGATGTTCAACGATACGCTGGCCCGCAACATTTCCATGTCAGAGGTGCCAGACCTGGTCCGTGTCAGGCACTGCCTCGACGCCGCGAACCTGGCTGATCTCGTCGATGGCCTGCCCCAGGGGCTCGACACCATCACCGGCCACAACGCCACCGAGCTTTCCGGCGGCCAGCGCCAACGCCTGGCCATCGCGCGCGCCCTGTACAAGGATGCGCCGATCCTGATCCTGGACGAAGCCACTTCGGCCCTGGATGCAGCCTCCGAGCGGCTGGTCCAGGAGGCCCTCAAGCGATTGATGACCGGCCGCACCACAGTGATCATCGCCCACCGCCTGTCCACCATCGAGCACGTGGACCATATCCTCGTGCTCGATCAGGGACGCGTCGTCGAGTCCGGGACGCACCCGCAACTGCTCGCCATGAACGGGCTGTACGCCAGCCTGCACGCGATACAAGCTGGCACTGCACGCCCCCCCGCCCTTGCGGTCGCTGGATGAACCGCGTCCTGATCATCGCAACCCGCCAGATCGGCGATGTCCTTCTCACCACGCCCCTGGTCCATGCAGCCAGAAAGCGCTGGCCGAAAGCCCGTATCGACGTCCTCGGTTTCGAGGGTCAATTGGCCATCCTGAAGGGCAACCCGGACATTGACCAATGCCTCGCTACCCCGGCCCGCCTCGGATGGGGCGGCGCCTGGCGCCTGTTGCGCCAGCTCTGGCGTCGCTACGACCTGGCCTTGGTGTCGCAGCCGGGTGACCGGGCGCACCTCCTGGGCTGGATCGCCGCCCCCTGCCGCAGCGGGCTCCTGCCCGAGTCCGGTGGCAGCAACTGGTGGAAGACCCGACTGCTCGATCACGCGGTGACGAGTGCAGGCGATCGGGGCGAAGTCCATGTGGTCACAGAAAAAGTCCGGCTCCTCGACCCCTGGCCGGTCAAGGGCGAGGCCTTCACGCAGGTGGTGCCGCCACCACCACGTCCCCTGCCCGCCGAATTGGCCGCCAGGCTGAGGCCCGCCCCCATCGTTGTCCATGTGCCCTCCATGTGGCGATACAAGCAGTGGCCGATCGAACATTTCTGCAAATTGGTCCAGGGACTGCTGTGCGAGGGCCAGCAGGTCGTGCTGACTGGCTCGTCCAGTCCCCGCGACCAGCAATGCATCGGCGCCTTGCGAGCCAAGGTTGATTCGCCAGACTTGATCGATGCCAGCGGGCAGTTGGACTTTGGCCAATTGGTCACTCTGCTGTCGGATTGCGCCCTCTACATCGGACCCGATACCTCGATCACGCACCTGGCGGCCGCCTCAGGCGCGGCGGTGCTGACCGTGTTCGGGCCCACCAACCCGCAGCGCTGGGCACCCTGGCCAGTGGATGCAGGCAGGCCCATCCACATCGTCCGACATGCCGCCATGCAAACCCTGAACAACATCACCTTGCTTCAGGGCCCCCAAGAATGCGTCCCCTGCGGACGCGCGGGCTGCGAAGATCACCACCACAGCCCCAGCGCCTGCCTGGAGTCCATCACGCCCGACTTCGTCCTGGCACAGGCGATGGCTATCATGGCCAAATCGAGCAGTAGACAAACCCGATGATCGGGCGAGTCTCACCCGCAATCCAAAAGGAATTTGAATTGGAGTTGGTAAGCAAGCCGGATTTGGGCCCAGTGAACCGCGTCGTCGACGCGGTGTACGTGATGACGGTCAGATCGTTCGCAGACCGCATCGCCCACATGAAGTCGGAGTTGGGCCGAAATGGGATTGACTTCGAGTTCATGCTCGAACACGACGCCGACCAAATGGCCCCGGAGGTCGTTGCGCGCACCTTCGCGTCAGGCAGCGACATCTCGCGTGGTGCGCAGTCCCTGGTCCTCAAGACCCTCGCCACCTGGCGCCTGGCGCTGGCCCGTGGCCACCGGCGGATCCTCATTCTGGAGGACGATGCCCTGCTAGACCCCGATTTCAACGCGCGATTCGTTCAGGCCATGGAGGCCGCTGACAAGCTCGAGCCGGGATGGCTCATCTTCCTTGGCGGGCATGACACCAAGGTCCCGGATCGCTTCTTCCTGACGCAAGGACCGCTGGTCGAGTTGCCCATTGCCACCGCTGAGGGCTATGTGTGCGATGCCGAAGCCCTGCGCCGCCGCCTTGCATGGGTCGACGAACACAAGATAGACCTCGCCCTCGACCTGTTCATGCGCAAGCTCGATCCGATGCTCGGGACCCGGCAGTACTGGCTGACTCGGCCTCTCGTCGAGCAAGGCAGTGTCGTGGGACTCTTCGACAGTGCGCTCGACGGGCAGCGCAAAAAGCACAGCCGCAGCTTCAACATTTTGAGGAACAGGTGGAACAAATTCCAGCGACACAAACTGCGAGGGTTTCTCGTGCGGCTGCAGGCGCGCCTGGGTCGGATGCCCAAGTGACCCAGCGCTTCAACCCCCTCCTGGTGGCGCGAATCCTGGTGATCCTCGCGCTTGTGACGCTCATGCGCTCACCGGCACTGGCCAATCTTTTTCTGGTCCTGCTGCTGGTCGTGGCCCTCGGGTCTGGCGCCATCCGGCAGCGGATCTCCCGCACCTGGCAGCAGCCGATGGTCAAGGGTTCGGCACTGCTTCTGCTGCTGCTGGCCGCAGGCATTTTGTACAGCGCCTCAGGATGGCGGGAGGGCCTGAACCAACTCTGGGCCTGGCGGACCTTGGGTTTCATGGCCATTGCAGCCGCATTGTTCGACGATGTGCACTGGAAGCGGATCGCCCTGCGGACCTTTGCTGGCGTCACTGCCCTGGGCGCTTTAGCCGTGGTGCTGATGTCGATCCAGCAGACCGTGGCCTCAGGCCAGCACTTCCCGGTGGCGGTCACCTTGTTCCGGAATTACGCTACCCAGGGCATGACCTTCACCGCCGCACTTGTGGCGTGCGGCGCGCTCTGGCGGGTTGAAAACGGCCGCTGGCGCAGATTGTGGGGGGCCAGCGCCCTGCTGCTGCTCGTGGCCACGACCGTGGTCACCGAGGGGCGCAGCGGCTACCTCGTCCTGTTGGCCGCCGCGGCCGTGTTCGTGCTGGGCAGCCTTCTGCAAATGGGCCTGTCGCTGACCCGAGCCCTGGCCGGCGCCCTGGCGATCGCAGGACTGGGGCTTGCCCTGGTCACGGCCTCCCCAGTGGCGCGCCAGCGGATCGACCTGGCCCTGACCGAAATGCGCAACTTTGAGTCACAAGGCAATCAGGTCACCTCCATGGGCCTGCGCATGTACTTCTGGCGCGATGCGGTGACCCTGATCTCCGAACGACCGGTTTTCGGTTGGGGGACAGGGAGCTACGCAAAGGTCCAGGGGCAACTGGTGGTGGGCCGCAGCGGTGCCTCGGCGATGCCGACGACCGATCCACACAACCAGTACCTCAAGATCGCTGCCGAGAACGGGCTGGTCGGTCTTGGGATCTTTCTTGTTTTCTTGGTCAGTCTGTTGCGCCAGCAGCCCAGTGGGAGTTACCGGCTCGCTGGCCTGGCGGTGCTTGCGGGCTGGTGCGCGACCAGCTTGGCAAGTTCACACTTTTCGACTTTCCAAGAAGGGCATTTGCTCGCGCTCTTCCTCGGCATCACGCTAGCGGCCGAGTCGGCAACACGGGGCAACACGGGGTGATGGGCGCGCGAGGGCAGCCCTCGGCCGTCACAACAACACGATGTCGTACTGCTCTGGCCCCAGCGTCCCGTCCGCCTGCAGCGAAATCGGCTTGCCGATGAAGTCCGACAGCCCCGCCAGGTGAGCGCTTTCCTCGTCGAGGAACAATTCCACCACCCGCGGCGCGGCGACCACCCGGTACTCCTTGGGGTTGAACTGGCGGGCTTCGCGCAGAATCTCGCGCAGGATGTCGTAGCAGACGCTGCGTGCGGTTTTGACCTGGCCTGACCCCTGGCAGGCCGGACAGGGCTCGCACAGCGCATGCGCCAGTGACTCACGGGTGCGCTTGCGGGTCATTTCGACCAGCCCCAATTGGGAGAAGCCACCCGCCATGGTCTTGACCCGGTCGCGCGCAAGCTGCTTGCGCAACTCCGCCAGCACCGCCTCACGATGCTCGGGGCGCTGCATGTCGATGAAATCGACCACGATGATGCCGCCCAGATTACGCAGCCTGAGTTGGCGGGCGATGGCCTGCGCCGCTTCCAGATTGGTCTTGAAGACAGTCTCGTCAAAATTGCGCGCGCCGACGTAGCCACCGGTGTTGACGTCCACCGTGGTCAGCGCTTCGGTCTGGTCCACGATCATGTAACCGCCCGACTTCAGGTCAACCCGACGGCCCAAAGCACGGGCGACTTCCTCGTCAATCGAATAGAGGTCGAAGATCGGCCGCTCGCCCTTGTACAACTGCAGCTTCACCGCAGCCTGCGGCATGAACTCTTGGCCAAAGGCCTGCAAGCGCACGAACTGCTCGCGCGAGTCGATGCGGATCGTCTGCGTCTCCTCGGTCACCAGGTCGCGCAGCACACGCTGGAGCAGGTCCAGGTCTTGATGCAGCAAGCTGGTGGGTGGACGCAGGCCGGCCGCCTCACGGATGCGAGCCCAGGTCTTGCGCAGGTAGGCAATGTCCTCGGACATTTCCGCGTCGCTGGTCTCCTCGGCATTGGTACGCAAGATGAAGCCGCCGCCACCGCCATCCTCCGGTTTGCCCACCAGGGCCTGGACCCGGGCACGCAGCGCGTCGCGCTGGGCCGGCGGGATCTTCTGCGAGACGCCCACATGGTCGTCCTGCGGCAAATAGACCAGCAAGCGGCCGGCAATGCTGATTTGGGTGGACAGACGTGCGCCCTTGGTGCCGATCGGGTCCTTGATCACCTGGACCAGCAGGGACTGGCCCTCGAACACCTGCTTTTCGATGGGCACCGCGCCAACCACCTGCCGCCCGGCGTAGGCCTCGCCCTCGGCGGGGCGCTGCCAGACGTCGGCCACATGCAGGAAGGCGGCGCGCTCGAGGCCAATGTCGATGAAGGCCGACTGCATGCCTGGCAACACCCGGGCCACCTTGCCAAGGTAGACATTGCCGACGATGCCGCGCTCGAGTGTGCGCTCGACGTGCAGCTCCTGGACAGCGCCGGTTTCCACGACGGCCACCCGGGCCTCCTGCGGAGACCAGTTGATCAGGATGTCTTGCGCTGTGCCCATGCGATGTGTCCAGAAGGTCGGTGCCAGGCGATTGACCGGCGGGATCTGCGGCGACTGCTCAGGGCAGCAGGCCGACGCGCCGCAGCAGGACGGCGGTCTCGTGCATCGGCAAGCCCATGATGCCAGAGTAGCTGCCTTGAATACCGGTCACATGCATCGCCGCCTGGCCCTGGATGGCATAGGCGCCAGCCTTGCCACGCGGCTCGCCCGAGGCCACATAACGCGCGATCTGCGCCGGGCTCATTCGCTCGAAAGTCACACGGGATTCGCACACCGTGTCGATCCCGCGCCCCGCCGGCCCGGGGACAGCGAAGAAAGGGGCACGGACTCGGAACGGGGCGGGCAAGGCCTTTCCTGGGTGAGGCAGGGGCGATGCTGGCGTCCACAGGGCCACTGCGGTCAGCACCCGGTGGGTCGCCCCAGAAAGCGCACCGAGCATGCGGGCGGCGTCGCGGTCGTCAAGCGGCTTGCCGAAAATCTGCTGGCCGCGGGCCACCGTGGTGTCCGAGCACAGCACGGGTGCCAAGGGCAGGCTACGCCGCTCGAGCCGGGCGACCGCCGCCTCGAGCTTGAGACGGGTGACACGTTTGACATACCGTGCAGGTGCTTCGCCGGGCAAAACCGCCTCCAGGGCCTCGGCGTCTTCGTCGTCTGTGGGCAGCAGCAACTCATAGGCTACGCCGAGTTGCTCGAGCAGTTGGCGTCGGCGTGGGCTTTGGGAGGCCAGGTAAATGAAGCCGGGTGTCGCGCCCAGAGCGGCGGCGCTGGCTTGAACCGGGAGTGCGCTGCCACGGCGAACGCGGCCCAGGGGCGTGGATTTCGAAGGCATGCTCACTCGCGGTGATAAGGGTGGCCGGCGTTGATCGACCAGGCCCGGTACAACTGCTCCACCAGCAGCACCCGCACCATGGCATGGGGCAGCGTCAGGTCGGACAGGCGAATGCGTTCGTGGGCGGCTTGGCGAAACGCTGGCTGCAGCCCGTCGGGGCCGCCGATCACCAGCGCCACATCATCGCCACCGAGTTGCCACTCCCGCAGCTTGGCGGCCAGGGCCTGGGTGCTCAGGGTCGTACCCCGCTCGTCGAGAACTACCACCCGGGCGCCTCGGGGGATCTGGGACTCGATGCGCTCACGCTCGGCGGCGTAGAGCGTCTCCAGGGTCTTGGAGCTGCGCGGCTCGGTCTTCACCGCGCGCAGTTCCAGCTTCAATTCGGGCGGGAAGCGCTTGGCGTAGTCGTCCCAGGCGGTTTGTGCCCAGTCGGGGACGCGCTGGCCGACGGCCACCACGCAGAGCTTCATGCCGGTCAGCGGGCCTTCTTGGCGGCTGGGGAGGCCTTCTTGGCGGCAGGCACTGCCCGCTTGGCGGCCGGCGCAGCCTTCTTGGCAGCAGGTGACGCAGCCTTTTTGGCAGGTGCCGGCTTGCCGGCTGCAAGACGGCTGGCGGCGGACGTGCCACTCGGGGATGGGGTGGCGGGCTTGGTGGCCGCCTTGTTCAAGCCGGACTTCCCGGCCGGATTGCCGGCCGACTTGCCAGCAGGACGAGCGGCGGATTTGGCCGCGGGCTTGGCCGATGATTTGCGTGCCGGCTTGCCATCTTTGGCCGCCTCATCGGCCGCCCGCTGGCCCTTGAGCGCGGCGCTGCTGCGACGCAGGGAAGGAAGGGCCGCCTTCTTCTTGCTACCGGCGCTCTCAGCGCGCACCGGTGCAGGCGCCGCAGGCTTGGGCG
>Ga0164293_10000609_pt1 | contig 28839 bp, 30 predicted proteins | sample GEODES118metaG_FD_111487 | JGI IMG/M metagenome (GOLD analysis project Ga0164293, IMG submission 111487) | Eutrophic lake water microbial communities from Lake Mendota, Wisconsin, USA - GEODES118 metaG | ecosystem: Environmental > Aquatic > Freshwater > Lake | place: USA: Lake Mendota...
CAGCAATTTCAAAACTAGAGAAGCAGCATATTCATATCTAAGAGCTTCAGCAGTTGATGTGTTTGTTGGTAACCAAAAAACCATTACTAGAGATGCATTAACTAATGCCAAGACAGAAGCACTGGCCAACGTAGGCGGCAACGCCACAGCACAGGCTCGTATTGAAACACTAATGACCATGGTAGATGATATTGTCTACGGTGCCACTAATGAAGGTAGTCGCTGTGCCACAGGCAACAGAATGGCAGACTATGCTGTGCTACAATTAGAGCGCAACAGAGACTATATTGTAGCAGAAATTGATGCTTACATCGATTCAACTTATACTACCACAGTCACTGCCGCTACAGCAGCCACTGATATATTCACCTGCACATCTACTTCTTGGATGACAAGAAATGCTGCTATTAGATTCTCAGGCACAGTGTTTGGTGGAGTGAACACAACTACTACCTACTATGTACAGAATGTAGTAAGTAGCACAACTTTTAAGATCGCTACCACAAGAGATTCAAACACAGCGTTTGATATTGCCAGCAACGGCAGTGGTTCGATGACAGTGGCTCTGTTCTACAGCAGCACAGCCTGTCTCAGAGATGTCAACACCTATATTGATGCACTCAAATACGATTTGAAATATCCAGGCAACTACAAATCTAGATACGCAGCTAGATATTACGCTAATAGCGTAACAGGCAGCTTGGAAGAAGACATGTATTATCTCAGAGACGCCACTGGTGTAAGAGATCAAACACTGCAAGGCCTTACTGGGGATTTGTTGGCAGAAAACGAATACGGCACATCGAGAGTGTCAGCAGGAGCATATTGTTCGTTGGATCCAGGTTGGGGTCCAGAAGATTATCGTACATGGATCATCACACGTTCTCCATATGTACAGGGAGTGACTACATTAGGTACAGCAGCCATCGGTCAAAAGATCGACGGAGCCCTGCACAACGGCGGAAATGATAGTATTGTTTCCAATGACTTCACCCAGGTAATATCAGATGGCATTGGCGCATGGATTACCAACAATGGTCGTGCTGAATTAGTATCGGTGTTCTCATATTATGCACACATTGCCTATCTAGCAGAAAATGGTGGACGTATTAGAGCTACCAACGGCAACAATTCATACGGTGATTTTGGTTCTGTGGCAGAAGGTTTTGACGCAACAGAAACTCCAGACACTGGCATAGTGGACAACAGACTACAGTTTGAAGCTGTAATTGATCGTGTGATAACTGACGGATCTGCTCTACTGCAAATAGAATTCCAAAACGCAGGTATAGATTATACAGAAGTCACTTACACCCTAACTGGTGGCGGCAGTGGGCAAGTTGTTGAAACAGACGAATTCCGTGATGATGCTGTATTTGAAGTTCGCATGTTAGATCTTGTCGAAGACAGTACAGACGCTCCAGAAGCAGACGGTAATCTTGGAGGCTTCGGTTACATCACAAACTCCAACACCGCACAAGGTGGCACTTCTACCTCAATTACTATCGCTGCCACAGACGGCGAATCTAGCACTGCCTACATAGGCATGAAGATAGTGCTCACTGGTGGAGCGGGCGTTGGTCAGTTTGGTATCATAACCACATATAATTCAGGTACAAAGGTAGCTGGGTTGGTTAAAGAATCCGACGGTACAGCAGGATTTGATCATTTGGTAGCAGGTACGGCGATAGTTTCTCCAGATGCATCAACCACATATATCATAGAGCCTAGAGTTACATTCTCTGCGCCAGGATACACCAGCACAGCAGCTACACTGCCAACCAGCGGAGCATGGAGAGCTGTAAAGTACGGTGAAACTGCTGCTGTGTACACTACATTAACAGGCACTTACTCGGGGTCAGGAGTTGGTGCATCATTTACAGTGATACGTAATGGATGGAAGTATATACCTTCGTTGCAGGCAGCAGGCACAGGTTACGCAAGACTACAGACTATAACTATACTAGGCACCAGTCTTGGCGGCCTTAGTACTGCCAACGATCTAGTAATTACAATCACCGCAGTAAATTCCGCTACAGGCGCTATCTTAGATTTTGATCACAGCGGCTACGGCATCGGCGGCAGATATGTAGCCCTACGCAGTGGAAGCACAGTGGGTGCAACCTCAGAAGATGGAATCGCTTGGGATACAAGAGCCAGCTTGATGCCTAGTGGAGCAGCATGGTCTGCAGTGGCTGCAGGGCTGTTTGAAGATGGATCTACAGTGGGCAAAGTCAGTAAATTTGTCGCAGTAGCAGGTACCTCAGCAAATACCACAGGTGCATACAGTGACGACGGCATAACTTGGACTGCGACTAGTATGCAGACTTCTGCTGTATGGGTTGATGTAGCGTTTGGTGCTCAAAAGTTTGTAGCTGTCAGCAGCGATGTGACCACAGTGCGAATCAGCAACGACGGTGAAAACTGGGATCAGACAGGTACATTAACTACCACTGGATTTACAGCTATTGCCTACGGTAAAAACAAATTTGTAGCTATCAAGAGCGGCACCTCAGTGGCAAATTATGCTACATCGACCACAGTCACAGGCACATGGACTGCAGGAGCACTGCCTTCTAGCTCTAACTGGAACAGCATCGCCTATGGCAACAACAGATTCGTTGCTATTTCAAACACTAGCGGAACCATAGCTGCCTACAGCTTAGATGGTATAACATGGACAGCCAGTACACTACCAGCCACAGCATCGTGGACCAAAGTCACATACGGACAGGGACTATTCCTTGCCGCGAGCACAACCACAGCAGCAGCAACATCACCCGATGGTATCACTTGGACTACTAGAACTACTTCCACAGCAGCCAGCGGGTTCTCAGCAATCACTTTTGGTAATAGAGATAGATACGGTCTGTTCGTAGGAGTTGGAGCCGGCACAGGTGATGTAGCAACTTATATTAGAACAGGTGCTACCACTAGAGGTCGTGCCAAAGTAGCTGCTAACAAAGTGTTCCAGGTTAATATCACAGAACCGGGATCAGGTTATACCACTGTGCCGACAATCACATTCACTGATCCTAACAATACATTCGAAGCTCCGGTTACTGTGAGAAAGAACAGTGGTGTATTAGCAAACCCCAGTTTTGCCAACAGAGGATCACAATTTGTCACAGGCAGCGGTGAAGTAGATGTAGGGGATGGGTATTCAGACTTATTCCAAACAGGCTCGTTTGTGGCCAGCCGCCGACTTAGTGAACGTCCTACACCTGGATCAAATGTGGTATTCAGCCATTTGCCAGACAGAGTGTTTAAATTAGTGAATGTGGTGACTTTCCTTGGAGAGAATGATGGATCGTACACAGCGTTTCTTCAGATCAGTCCACAACTGACCATATCAGACGCTCCGCCCGACGGCGCAGATATCACTATGCGACTGAAATACAGTCAAGTTCGACTTACAGGACACGACTTCTTGGATATAGGCACAGGTAATTTCATCGAAACTAATTATCCGGGAATGCCATTGCAAGTTCCAATTTCTGCCAACGAAACTGTAGAATCAGGTGGCGGGCGAGTGTTCTTTACCTCAACAGACCAAGACGGTAACTTCCGAGTGGGTGACTTGTTTGCTATCGAACAGAGCACTGGTATTGCTACTCTAAATGCCGATGCATTTAATATTTCAGGCCTGCAAGAACTTAACTTGGGCAACGTAACACTGGGTGGCGGATCGGCTACTATCACGGAATTTTCAACAGATCCGTTCTTTACTGCTGATTCAGACAATATTGTACCCACACAGCGAGCAATCAAAGCATTTATTGCTGGTCAAATTGGTGGCGGTGGTGCATCGTTGAACGTTAACTCTGTGACAGCAGGTAGTATTTTTATCAGCTCAAATGTGATAACTACTACAACTACAGGTCCAATCAAGATGAATGCAGTCTTTGAATTCAGAGGCGGAGTCATTGGGTTACCTATAGCATTCAACTACTTTTTAACATAAATACAACATGGAGAAATAAATTATGGCAACAGGAAGACTAGGAGTAGCAGATCTCTCAGCAGCTACCAACACCACACTGTATACAGTGCCCGCAAATACATTCTCAGTGATCACTGTGAATATTGTAAACAGAGGCGCATCGGCTGTCACTGTTCGAATAGCAGTGGCAGCATCAGCCACGCCCGCAGATTCTGAATTTATCGAATACGATGTTAGTCTAGCTGCAAAGGGTGTGTTGGAAAGAACCGGGATTGTAATGGATGCTGGAAAATTACTTGTGGTTCGTTCAAATGCAGCAAGTGTAAGTGCTGTGACCTACGGTATTGAAACTGCAACTGCTTAATATAGGAAAAAAACATGTCAAGAAAAATTACAACAGGTGAAGTCGGTGGCGCGGCAGGCGGAGTTAACATCACTAACACAGTGATATCCGCTGCTAGTGATCTTGACATTGAACTCAGTCCCGCAGGCACTGGCCGATTAATTATCACAGCAAATGCTCAAATACAAGCTCAAAACGATCTAAGATTCGCAGATGCTGATTCGTCAAATTATGTGGCGGTCCAGGCTCCGGCGACTGTGGCAACAGATTACACAATTACTTTACCAAACGTGACTCCAACCGCAGCAGGACTAGTACTTGCTGCCAGCGACACAGCTGGTACGCTGACTTGGCAGACTCCTAAGAGTTTCACATATTCTACAGTAGCAACTAATTTTTCCGCTGTGAATTTTGGCGGATATTTTGTTAATACTACCTCAGGCGGAGTTACAGCCACACTGCCCGCCAGTCCTGCAGTGGGAGATACAATTAGATTTCTTGATGCTGCAAAAACTTTTGATACAAATACGTTTACTGTGGCTAGAAACGGAAAACTAATGCAAGGTGATGCAGCTGATCTAACAGTTACTACTGAATCAGCGGCTTTTGAACTGATATTTTCAGGTGATACTTTTGGATGGAGGATCTTCTCTATCTAATAGAGGAAGAAACTATGGCATCATATTCAAGTTATAAAAAAGTCAGCAGCGAAAACTTTACAGCAGACAGCCAATTGACTGATGTTAAATTCGATGTTGCCGCTGGAAAAACCTACGGAGTATTTTGGGTTAGAGGCACTCCGGGTGCAACTACTGGCGGCTGTTGCTGTGCATGGACTGTGCCTACTGGAGTTAAGCGTGTGACCTTTGAAGCATGGGGTGCTGGTGGTAACGGCAACGGCGCATGTTCATGCAACAGATGTCATCGATACAAAGGCGCCCAGGGCGGATACTATAATACTCGAACAATCACAACAGTACCAGGATGTGTCTATACCATCTGTGCAGGCGGAGTATATCCTTGCTGTAGCTTTGAATGTGTCGGCTGTCAAGGATGTACTAGCTACGTACAAGGATTTAACCTAAGTAACTTCTGCGCTATCGGTGGACAGCAAGGTATTGCTGACACAAACTGGCCCGATGCATTGTATTCGTGTTACCCTTGCTGCCTAACACCAACTAATAATGGCGGTGATTTTGGCATGGGTAATCACAGCGGAGCATGGAACGGCAACTGGTTGTGTCATTGTTTTCACAAACAATTTTGTACTACTGGTGCTCCATTTTTAAGCGGCGGAAACGGCACAATGGGGCAAACATACGACTGCTGGATGCGTTGCGGTTGTTGGAGTGTGCCGTATGCTACAGGCGGACAAAGTGCAATGACAAACTATTGCGGCACTTGTTGCGGCCAAGGCGGCACCGGCGGATCTGGTGTTGTAAAAGTAACATTTAATTAACGGAATAGATCAATGGCTAGTTATTCAAGTTATAAAAAAGTAGTTGCCGCAGATAGTCTATTACCCGCAGCAATCAATGATACAGCATTGGCCGTAGGTACACGTAAACAGTACGGTGTACAGTGGTTTTTTGGAGAGCCGTGTGCCTGTTCAACTGGCAGATGCTGCCAATTCACAGTACCAGCAAATGTAAGAACACTTCAAATAGAAGCATGGGGATCAGGCGGCAGCGGCCATGGCGCATGTACTTGTGATCGCTGCCATCACTACAAAGGCGCCGGCGGCGGCTATTATAATAATGTTACAATTACTACTGCTGCTGGTTGTCAATATACCGTGTGTGCAGCAGGCAATGGACCCTGCTGTAGATTTGAATGTACTGGATGTATTGGCTGTTCTAGCTATGTTACTGGTTTTAACCTAAGCAATTTCTGTGCTATTGGCGGAACTGGTGGTTGTGCTAACACAGACTGGACTACAGGATGTACTTCTGCGTGGGAATGTTGCTTAGGTCCTACAGATAACGGCGGAAATTTTGGCCTTGGACTTCATGCCGGAGCATTCGGCTACACTTGGTTTAGATATGACGTAGGTAGCTGTCACTGTTATAGAACTATGACTAACTCAACTAGTGCGCCATTGATTGGCACATCTAGTATGCAGATTCAAGGTTACTGCTGGATGCGTTGCGGTTGCTGGACAGTGCCTTATGGCCACGGTGGTCAAGGCGCAATGGCAACTTATTGCGGAACAAGCTGTTGCGGACAAGGTGGTATGGGCGGCCCAGGACTGGTTAAGATTACGTATTTTTAATAGGAATAAAGATGGCAAGTTATGCAAGTTATAAAAAACTAACAGTCGATAACGTTCTCGACGGTGCTATCTCACAGACTGCAATTAATAATGCAGCACTAGCAGAATGGAATATTTTATGGATATGGCCAGAACCTTGTGCCTGTTCAACTGGAAGATGCTGTTTGTTTACTGTACCCGCTCGAGTTACTCGATTATATTTTGAAGCATGGGGTGCTGGTGGCAGTGGTAACGGTGCTTGTCAATGCGATAGATGTCACCACTACAAGGGTGCCGGCGGCGGCTACTATGTAGCCAAATCAATTACTACTGCTCCCGGTTGCCAGTATACCATATGTGCTGCCGGTAATGGCCCGTGCTGTAGATTTGAATGCGTTGGATGTATTGGATGTACTAGCTATGTCACTGGATTCAATCTCACCAACTTCTGTGCAATTGGTGGTACTGGCGGCTGTGCTAACACAGACTGGTCAACTGCTTGCAATTCTGAGTATAGTTGCTGTCTTGGACCAACTGCCAACGGTGCCGATTTTGGCATGGGTAATCACCCAGGCACGTTTGACAATAACGGCTTAGGTATTTGTAGATGTTGGTGTGCGGCCACTACATCAACCGGAGCTCCATTTATTGGTGGGCAAGTTACTACTCAGTTGACTTGTTGTGTAATGCGTTGCGGTTGCTGGACTGTGCCTTATGGTACGGGCGGCCACGGAGCAATGACAAATTTCTGCGGTGGCGATGCCGGCGCATGGTGCGGGCAAGGCGGCATGGGCGGCCCCGGATTAGTTAAGATTACATATTTTTAAAATATCGAGGAAAAATAAAATGCCAATGATTTCAATCACATACGAATTACCACTACCAAATGAATTTTTGGTAGATCACTCACAAAGCGAGGGTAAGACCCGTACATGCACGTACGACGGTCCAGACAAACTATTTTTACAGATTGATCCTGCTACAGGTTACGAAAATCACGGGCCCCTATGCGAGGAAGATTTGGCAGACGGCCGACCAATCCCAATAGATACTCAACTATTTGAACTTGACTGTACGACTTATCCGTTAATTTGTCAGTTACGTGGCCCTGTTGTACCGCATACTCAAGAAACTAGAGGTCAAGAATCTGTACCTCATCCACATAGTCCTGTAATTGAAGGATATCCGCAATTTAAATACTCTGTACCATTATTTCCTGAGGATATTTATAACCGATATAGTGTTAAAATTATCGAAGGACAACCTACTTTACAAGTATTTACAGCAACACAAAAGCTGTTGGATAAAGACGTAGAATTAACATGGGACGATATTAGAGATCATCGAAATAAAATGTTAACCAACAGCGATTCACAAATTGCTGAAGATATGCCAGAAAATGTCAAAGAAGTTTGGAAAATATATCGTCAAAAACTTCGCGATTTACCAGCTGTTATGCAAGAAAACAATGTACCACCAAGCATAGCATATTACATGTTTCCACATACTCCAGATACTGTTCCGGTATCGGAAGGTGGTTTAAAACGAGATTAATGCTCAAAACTTAAAAGCAGCCAAAGCGGCTGCTTTTTTTTGACTCGAATATCTTATCTATAAATATTGTGCAATTTCTATTAAGTGATAGTATAATAGTATAATTAGGAGATTAACTTGTCAAGATCTAAGGCATATTTTATTAACGGTGGTGCAGGCCGTGTAGTCTGTTCAATTCCGGCATTTGAAAAATTGGCGGAAACCAATGATGATTTTATCATCATTTGTGAAGGCGGCACTGACTTTTATAAAGGTCATCCTACACTTCATAAAAAAGTTTATGATGTTTGGCATAAGGGCTTGTTCGAACAGCACCTAAAGCATCGAGACCTGATTACTCCAGAACCATATCGAGTATGGGAATATTATAATCAAAAATGTAGTCTAGCCCAAGCATTTGACATTATCATCAATAATCAAGGTGTCCGTAATCTGCCAGCACCAAAGATTGTTTTAAATAAAATGGAAGTTGTACAGTCTTACAATATTGTACAAGAAGTCAAATCTAAAACAGGATTTGATAAAGTTGTTGTGATTCAACCGTTTGGTCGAAGTGTTCAAAACCTAGGTGAATTTGTAGTAGACCCAAGCTCGCGCAGCTTTAATCTTAAAGATACTGTTGAAATAATTAATGACCTTAAGAAAGAATACGGAGTTATTTTAATGAGCGAGTTTCCGATTGCGTTGGAAGAAAAAGACACAGGAAAGCATCCAGTAGCTATGCTACAAATAAATGACTTGCGTATATGGGCTGGAATTATTGACATTGCCGACCATTTTGTTGGTTGCGATAGTTTAGGTCAGCATCTAGCTCGAGCTTTTAACAAAACAGCAACTATTGTAACTGGATCAACATTTCCAATTAATATTTCGTATCCTGATTGCCCAGAGTTTGATATAATTGATGCTGGAAAAGCTAATCGAGTGTATAGTCCTATTAGAATTTCCATGGAAGATGAGTTAGATCGTGTAAATGACGAAACAATGGAATTATCTAAAGCACAAGTACAACAGATATTAGTGTCTATTAAAAAACGACTAGGTAAATCAACCAAATTTAAAGGTAAGTTTATACCACCGCAACAACAGGATGCTGCATGTTGTCCACCACCATCGGCGCCACAGACCCAATCTCCAGCATTTTCTGCTAGTAACGGATCTTTAAAACCGTTATCAGTTTCTTACACTGACGGGGATAGACAATGAGTCAATGGATTGCCGCAATAACCCGCGGACATAACGCAGGTGTATGTCTATTAAAAGATGGACAGATTGTATTTGCCTTAGAAGAAGAACGACTGAGTCGTCAAAAATACGACGGTGGCCCGTTTGCCACAATGATTAAAATTTTAGATTATACTGATAAGTTAGATTATCTTGTAATTGCACACACCCAGCCGTTGTCGGATGCTGGCCGAGTTGATTTCAGCGGAGATGATGTATATACTGGACTGGCTAGAAAACTAGGTTTAATCGATAGACATAGCAATAATCAAAATCATCCGCAAGTAATAGACATGAGTAAAGTACATCACAAGCTTCATGCTGCATGTGCTTTTTATAGATCCGGCTTTGAATCAGCTACTGCGGTTGTGGTCGACGGCGCTGGCACATTTATTCCCATGAGTATAGACGGTCAAACTGAAATGACTTGGGAACTTGAATCAGTATTTGAATGTGCGTACCCGTCTACATTTAATACATTATACAAACACCAAGGCGGCCGCGGCCCGTGGCGAGGAATTAAACTCGATGTTCCTAGAATTGAAGATGAGGATCGAGGCACGTTTGAATTAGTCCTAGACGATACAGCAGGCATTACCAAAGCCTATGAAGCAGTGACACAGTATTGCGGATGGCAACCCATCGAAGCTGGAAAAACTATGGGACTATTCCCTTACGGCAAAGAAAATAAAAATATTCCGCCGGTATATACAGATGCAGGTGGAGGAAAGTGGAGAAGTGCAGATCGAAACTTAGTTATTCCCACGTATCCTAATGGTGCTAAGATCAACGAATACCGTTACACTGAATTAGAAACACCCGAAGAAATATACACAAGTCAACAAGATGTTACACTGTTAGATAATAGAAGAGATTTAGCTTACGCTGTACAAACACAAAGCCAACAAGAAGTATTGGACCTTATAATCAAAGCTGTTGAAATTAGTGGTAATAAAAATGTAGTGTTAAGTGGCGGTTATGGTTTAAATTGTGTTGCTAACTATTTCTATCTAACAGAACTAAACAGATTAGGAATCAATTTGTATGCTGAACCGATCAGCAATGATGCTGGTACATGTATTGGCGCCGCACTATTAATGTATCATCAAACTACTAACGATGATAAAGTTCGATCATACGCAAATAATTTATACTTAGGCCCACGCTATGAATATTCTAAAGAAGATATACTAGCTGTTTCTAAAAAGTATCAAGCAACTGAAGTATACGAATCGACAAATAGTGATATTGTAAATCTATTAAAAGACAGAAACATTGTAGCAGTATTCCAAGGACGTAGTGAAAGCGGCCCTAGAGCACTAGGTAATCGCAGTATATTGTTTGACCCAAGTGTTGTAGATGGTAAAGACTACGTTAATAGCGTTAAACATCGAGAATATTTCCGTCCATTTGCTGGCAGTATTATGGCAGAACATGCTCATGAGTGGTTTGATCTGAGAGGAATGAAAGAAAGTCCTACGATGATGTATGCTGTAAATTGCCAGCCTGGAATTGAAGAAAAGATTCCTAGCGTAATTCACATAGACGGCACATGCCGAATTCAAACTGTTACTAAAGAACAAAATCCATTATACTATGAGCTAATTAATGAGTTCTATAAAGCAACTGGCATACCTATGTTGTTCAACACTAGTTTTAATTTGGGCGGCGAACCGTTGGTTGAAACACTAGACGATGCGCTACGCACTTTGGCAAACAGCAACATTGAATATTTGTACTTGCCTGAATATTCTGTACTAATTAAAATAGCAAATTAATCATGGCGTTATGGGTTTTTGGCGATAGTTTTAGTGTTCCACGGATTTCCCTTAACGAAAGACACGGTCCTGTACCACCACTATGGCACGAAATAGTAGCAGGCAGTCTGAATTTTGAAGAATATCATAGTCATGCCCAGTGGGGCGTAAGCAATGAATATATCCTTGAACAATTTTTAAGATATCAGATGAAATTTGAATCCGGCGATTGTATTATTGTACAATTAACTAACAGCAGTAGACAATGGTTTATTAAAGATCACCCCGAGCTTTCAAATTTTTATGTAACAGATATTGATCGCTGGCTTACTAAAGAACAAGCTGAAGCTGTTAATATGTACATAACGCATCTTCATCGAGACGAGCTGGACGAAATGCGATATTTTATGCTATCTAAGGCGTTAGAAAGGATAACACAAGAATTAGCAGATTGTAAAATTTTAATATTGCCTGGATTCCATGTAATCCACGGAATTCGAGGAACATTAACCGATATTTGTAATAACGAATTCGTGTCTGATGAAGCTCGGAAACAATGGTATGATAAAAATAACGGAGATACTCGTGCTAATCATTTAAGTCCGGATAATCATTTTATATTAGCCCATAGAATAACTGAGTTTTTTCAAACAGGCCGATCAATCGATTTATTAGACGGGTTCAAACAAGGATTTCTGTAATGTCAAAAAGATTGTTTACATTTGGTTGTAGCTTTACTAGATATTACTGGCCCACGTGGGCTGATATGCTAGGACGAGAGTATGACGAATTTGAAAATTGGGGCAATGGCGGAATTGGAAATAGAGCAATCCTAGAAAGACTTACCGAGTGTATAGTTAACAATAAAATCACCGCGGACGATACCATTATTGTCCAATGGTCAGACCTTCATAGATTTGACATGCACAAGCCACGGCCTGGATTGCCCGAAGGATGGGCACAGGGCGGCAATATGTTGGCCGCACCTGATTTTAATAAATGTTGGATTGGCAGTATATGGGAAGAACAAAGTTATGTTATGCACACTTTAAATTTTATTAAGTTGGCTATAACGTTACTAGAATCGTTACCTTGTACTTGGTATATGACCAGCATGCATGATATATCGCACGACTTGAACAGATGGCCTCGCGCATTTAAAAATTATTTGCCATTGTTACAGCATAAAAATTTCTTACCGCCACTAGATTCATTCTTTTCGCAATACGACTTTCCGAGAAAAACACTAATCGATATAGATGAAAAGTCACAAGTAGATGAACATCCAGTTCCCATAGCCCATTACGCCTGGCTTGCTGAAATCTTAGCACCTAAATTAAATAAAACACCTGACGAACAATGGGCAATACAAGTAAACTCGGTTTTATTTGACCATTGTAAATACTATACTAAGTTGCATGATGACTTTGAGAAAAAGTCAGGCTGGTACGCACGGGCTAATTGGATTCTAGGATGTATTGATACAGACTACGCCAGTTCTAAATCACTACAGTAATTTAAACCTCCAAATTTTCCTCGAACGAAAGAGTTAAATCCAATTAGTTGTCTTGGCATACTTGATTCATTTGGAGCAGACCCGTGTTCCAACCAGCTTGGAAATATAATTAGTGTGCCAGTTTGTACTGGAAAACTCCAGTCGTTGCTATTAAACATCGAGTACCCTGAATAATGGTAATCTAGAGCAAAATGTTTAAAGATAGGAGATTTACAATGTACTGACATTGGAGATGCATTTTTTTCTGCTTGAAAATAATATACTCCACTAAAAATACTGTTAGGATGTGCGTGTTTATGATGGTCAACAGATGTTAAGTTTTTTGTAGCCCACGAATTTGTGATATAAAATTCATCTGTAACTTTACATACTTCGGTAGCGTACTCGTCGACAGCATTCTGACAAAATGTTTTTAATTTTTCAAGTCCTGGCAATTCCAATATATTACGATTTTTACTAAATTTATTAGGAACAGATTCTCTTTCTAATGACGATATAATTTCCAATTCGTCAACCGATAATCTTCGTCCAGAATCTAACTGATAAAGAATTGGTACACTAAACAGTGGTACGATGTGTTTGCTCATATTGTATATATTCACAATATAATATACCCTAAATTTTTCCTTATAAATATTTTCCATGGACACTATTCTACCGTTAATTCAACCGCCTTTAATACTGATAAAAGACTTTCATCCAAAATGGGACTGGAATTCTATCGAGAATGCTATCAAGTCTCAGCCTACAGTAAAAGAAGGTAACTATGATATTACTCAAAGCAAAGATTTTTTTGACAATACGTTACCAGACATCAAACAAGACATCCTAACGGAATGTAAAACATTTGTTTCAAATGTTTTTCCTATGAAGTTTGAGTTTGATTTAAAAATGACTTCTAGTTGGGTTAATTCTATGAAGCACGGCGAACAACATCCGTGGCATAGTCATCCGTTTTCAGTAGTTAGTGGTGTTATATTTTTAGATAATCATCCCGAGAATTGCGAGTTAACGTTTAGAAATAACATAGACTTTGCTATTCCTCCGTATAGTTTACTAGAGCTTGACTACTACACCTCTTTAAAATCATTAGTAGGTGATAAGTCAACTACAGAAAATAATTTACAACACCATTTAGTTTTATTTTATAGTAATCTTACTCACGGTGTTCCGCCGTTACAAGTTTTACACAAAACTCGTCGCACAATAAGTTTTAATACCTTTTGGACCAATAAAGTTGACTTTGGCGCTGATTTAAATTCTCACACTTTTCTATGAAATATAGATTATTCACATTTGGATGTAGTTATACATTTTTTATGTGGCCCACCTGGTCAGATTTACTTAGCGTTGAGTACGATTATTATGAAAACTGGGGCTGGGTAGGAATCGGAAATCGTGCAATAGCCGAGCGAGTAGCAGAAGCTCATGCTAAACATAACTTTACAGAACATGATACTATCATAGTACAGTGGTCAACAACGTTACGTTATGATTGGCATAACGACACTGCTATCAATAGTGAAGCCGGATGGCAAACTAATGGTAATGCATTTAGCCCGAAGAATATTAAATTTTATGACGACGCATGGTACAGAAAATTCTTTTGTGAACGATCGTGGGTCATGCATACGCTAAATTACGTTTTATTAACCCAAGGATTATTAGATTCAATTGGGTGTACATGGCGGATGACTTCGATAGGCGATATTAGAAATTTAGGTACTGATTTAGACCGCGATTTATGGAACTACGAACGTGTAGCCGCTGATGCTAACGAACTGTCTACTGATTTTGTACTGTGGAGCAGATATCCTGAGTTTAAAAGTTATAGTAACCCTATATGGGAAGACCGTGCGGACGTATGGATAGCACCATTGATGCCTTATTCTAGTAAGTATGATCATTTATACTGGTGGTTTCAAGCAAAGCATGATAAAGAAGCGTGGAAGGAAGGCCACCCAAGTCCATTACAACATCAACAATGGCTTAACGATTTGTTAAGGCCATCGTTAGGATTAACTACAATACCTGAAGAACAACAGGCAATTATTGATAAGTGCGTTACTTTAAAATCCAATGACGAATTTATGGATTGTTTACATTTTGAAAAATTTTTACAAAGTAAACAGCACAAACTATTTGATACAATTGAATGGCCTAATATTAAAAAAGGATTTTAAAGAATGAAAAATGTCTATAATGTTAAAAATATTGCCATAGTTGGCGGCGGAACTAGTGCGTGGCTAGCGGCGGCATTTTTATCTAATCAAAGACCAGACTATACAATTACAGTCATTGATAAAGAAGTTGGTAGCCCTGTGGGTGTTGGCGAAGGCACCTTGTTAGGCTTTGGCCAGATCATGGAGCAATGCGGATTTAAACCAGAAGACTGGTTTTTTGAAATTGATGCTACTTTTAAATCAGGGATATTATTTCCAGAATGGGGCGAAGATAACAGTGATGTATGGCATCCATTTTCATTTCCTATGCATCAAAATTTAGGAGTGTCTAGTATGGACATATGGTCTGCTAGACAAGATTTAGATTTTAAAACTCACGGGTTGTCAATGTATGATGTATCAGTCAACCATAACAAAGTTGATGTAGAAGTATTGCAACACGGAAATTATGCTTATCATATAGACTGTAGTAAATTAGTTAATTTAATACAACAGAAGATTTTATCAACACGCAATGTTACAAGTATTAAATCTGAAGTAGTTGAGATTGTCAGAGATGCTGATAAAATACAAACACTGGTGTTAAAAAATAAACAAACGATCTCAGCTGATTTGTACATAGACTGTACTGGGTTCAAACAGCTATTACATGATTGTCCTGATAGGGTAACGGTTGAAGGCAGATTATTTTGTGATACAGCTATAGCAGGGCACGTTCCTTATAAGGATAAAGACACAGAGATGTTGCCATATGTTAAATCATCTGCTGTAGAGCACGGATGGATATGGAATATTCCAGTACAGAGTCGCATTGGTTCAGGGTTAGTGTTTAATAGAAATATTACTGACATAGAAGAAGCTAAAGATTTCTTTGTTAACTACTGGGACAATCGAATATCTAAAGATCAGTTAAAAGTAATTGATTGGACTCCGTTTTACAATAAAAATATGTGGCACGGTAATGTAGTTTCTATTGGACTTAGCGCAGGATTTATAGAACCCTTAGAAAGCACTGGCGTAGCATTAATTATTATTGGCTTAGAACAGATGGTATTTAGATTAGGCATTGACTATTATACAGAACAAGATGTAGAAATCTACAACCATACAATGATTGGTTATTTTGAAGACTGTATTGATTTTGTAGGAATGCACTATTCTAACATTGATAAAGATAGTAAATTTTGGAAATGGGTCAAAGATACACGAGTTATATCGAGCCGTCAGAAACAATTTGAAAATGACATGATATCGGACAAAGAAAAATTGTCAGTTGGCAGTCAAGGATTTGTATTTTCAGGAACTAACTGGATATGTTGGCTTATACAAATGGGACTTCCGCTAGGTAAAAAAACAAATTTAGCTGCTGATCAATTATCACAGTTAATATCCTCACACGCAGATACTGAGTTGAACAAAACAAACGATTCAATTCCGCATATCGAATATTTAGAAATTCTTAAACAACGGATAGCTAATGGATAATTTTATAGGAATATTTGATAATGCTGTTGCAGCAGATGACTGTGAAGGACTAATTGATTATTTTGAAATGTTAAGATCATACGACCTAGTATATACAAGGCAAGAACTTAATGAGGGCAAAGCACACGTCAAAGATGATGAAACAGCATTTTTACTACAGCCTGCTATAATGTTTAATAGCAAAAATACAGTGGTTCAGCAGTTTCTTTCTCAGTTTTGGAAATGTTATTCTGAATATGTTGATCGATATAGCATTTTAGCGGACACCGATACACACGGAATAAGTAGTATGCGATTACAAAAAACAGTGCCCGGTGGAGGGTACCATACTTGGCATTACGAAACCCCCAGCGCAATAGTATCCCATAGATTTCTAGCATGGAGTTTGTATGTGAATACTGTAGAAGAAGGCGGAGAAACTGAATTTTTGTATCAGCAACAACGAGTTAAAGCAGAGCAAGGCAGATTGGTAATATGGCCAGCAGGATTTACCCATACGCATCGTGGAAATCCTCCATTGAGCGGTAACAAATACTTACTTACTGGCTGGATAGAATTTACAGGATAAGAGGAAATACTATGAATAGTCAGAACATTCCTGGAACCGTAGAATATGTTAAAGATTTTATGCCGTTAACATATCAAAATGAAATTATAACTAATTTAAAAAACATGCCGTGGTATTGGCGTCCGCAAATTGCCGAATATTCTCCAGAAATTTATGTTGACAAAGAAAACCCATTTGAAGACCCTCGGGTAACTGATGCGTTTGCGTTTGTTCATGTATGTTACGAAGACGGCAATGTCAAATCAGATTTTTATCAATATTTTAAACCCATATTACGCTTTTTAGAATTTAAACTAAACATTCAAATTACTGAATTAATACGCCTTCGGCTACGACTAAGTTCACAGATTCCAAATCATACTTTAAATCATTACAATCCGCCCCATATCGATCTTATGTCAACCGACCCATTTAAGACGTTTGTTTATTATGTAGATGACAGCGATGGTGATACTGTAATTTTTAACAAACGATATGAAAGTACATCGCAACCTACTACACTGACAAAAAATGAACCAGACTTAAAAGCAATATTTACAAGTACTCCTAAAAAAGGTGAAGGTGTATATTTTGATGGATTACAATATCATTCTGGAAATTCACCAGTAAATTATAAAAGTCGATGTATTATTAATTTTGATTTTAAGATTGCAGAGTAATATGAAGAAAAATATTATTAACGAAACAGAGGTATTTGAAATAAACGATGATCTGTCTGCTACTACATTTACATTTGGCCCTAACAAATCTAAAATTGTAATAATAGATAATTTTTATAAAAATCCTTATATGGTTCGAGAGCTAGCACTGACTATTCCACCTACTGGAAATTCAAGAATAGTAGGCGGGTTGCCAGGTAGTCGAATAGATGCGTTTTATAATTTAGAAAATTTTGCTGTAGTGTTTGACGAGGTAATACGTAATGTATTTTTACCAGAAGAACAACGGAATCTAACAAATAGTAATTTGAATGAAATTTTTAAATCAGCAACATTTTGTGTTAATGTACTTCAAACTACAAATCTTCCAGCAATAGTACCGCATGTTGATAATCGAGAAGATTTTAGATTTGCTGCAACTATATATTTAAATACTCCTAACGAATGCAATGGCGGCACAAGTTTTTATACTTATAACGGAAGTCAAGAAGGCCCGCAATCTGGAGAAATTGGCAAACAAGAACATTATGTTTCAGATAGCATTGGTCCGTGGGACAAAATATTTTTAGCTGAGATGAAATTTAATCGAATGGTATTGTACGAACAAAATATTTTACACACTGCGTATGTTAAGCCCGGAATGTTTGAAAATGATTTATATAGACTGGCACAGATGTTTTTTATATGAAAATTAATACTATAATTATTGACGATTTTTTAGACAATCCTGACATTGTTAGAAATTCAGTATTAGAAATAGACATTTCTAAAAAAGGAATGTATCCAGGCTATCGAAGTGATCGTGCTGATGAAGATTACGCAGATCACATACAACAAAAGATTGAATCTATACTTAACAAGCGTATATTAGGTTGGGAACAAGACAGCCTACAATTTCAACTATGTTTAGAAGATGAAAAAACATGGTTACATTGCGACGAAACCGATTGGGCCGGTATTCTGTATCTAACTCCAGGTGCTCCGGTTAATGCCGGCACCGGAATATTTAGGCACATATCGACCCAGACTTATATCGGCCCAAACACTGACATAAATGCTAAAGATGAAACGCAGTGGGAACTGATTACTACTATTGGAAACGTATATAATAGGCTTGTACTGTACAACGGTAAAATGTTTCATCGTAGTCTTATTTCTGGATTTGGAAACAGCAAAGAAACTGGAAGATTGACCCAGGTTTTTTTCTTTAATACATCTAGTGATAAATAACTGTAGTGTTTATTTGGAGATTAACATATGAAAAAATTCATTATCAAACGCCCCACATCTGCTAATCCAAATATAATGGAGTGGAAAACGTATCAAAAAGAAGGAACTACTTGGGTAGGCCCTATTGAATACGCTACACGAGCAGAAGCTGAAGCTGCTGCTGCAGAATGGTCGCCAGCTACGGTTATTGTAGAGGTAGAAGTTCCGGATCAGTAATAGCATCCACTTAAAGAGCCTGTACTATATACTAGTGAGGCTCTTTTATTATGACTAAAAATTCAATTACTATAGGGTTAGATCGCGATGGCACTATCAATCAAGACATGGGCACCGCAGTAACTCATCCGTCTCAGTTTATTCCAATACCAAACAGTCTTGAAGCAGTTGCGTTGATGCGCCGCAAGGGATATAATATCGCAATCCTCACAAATCAAGCCGGAATTAGTCGAGGGGAAATGACTGTTGAAGAGGTTGATCAAGTACACCAATACATGCTAGAATTGTTAGGCAAAGCAGGGTGTTCTAGCATTGATGGTATCTATTATAGTACTACAAACTTAAAACAAGATGTCTACGCCAAACCTAATGTTGGTATGTTTAAACGTGCAGAAGAAGAGCAGCGAATAAAATTTAAGGGCGGTGCGTATGTTGGGGATAAGATCAGCGATTTGAAAGCAGCTGAAAAAATAAAAGCTGTACCTGTATTAGTTAAAACAGGCCATGGCGTAGACACTATTATAAAACTGAATACATTTGCAAATCGAGATCTTAAGAAAAAAACACAGATTTTTGAAAATCTTTGGCAATTTGCAGACTCTTTGCCTTGGATAGAATAATTGACATTATTTGCATAGCATGTTAACATTGTATAATAGGATATGTAAATGAAATTATTTGGCAAAATAGAAAAAGGTTGGGGACACGAAATAATATTTTCTTCGACTGCCCAATACTGTGGAAAATATCTTGTGTTCGCCAAGGCCGGTAACAAGTTCAGTATGCATTATCATCTCGTCAAAGATGAAAGCTGGAACGTCAACCGGGGTCTTTTCTTATTGAGATATATAGACACAAAGACTGCCACGATACACGAAAAAATCTTAAACACAGGTGATAATTGGCATAATCCTGCAGGATTGCCACATCAACTCGAAGCATTGGAAGACAATTCAATTATAATTGAAGTAAGTACACCAGATTCTGTAGAAGATAATTTTAGAATATTTCCCGGTGATAGTCAACGATGACTCGAGTCGTTGTAAACGGGTCATTTGATCTTCTCCATCTCGGACATCTGAAATTATTAGAATATGCACGAAGTTATCCTCAGAGTTATGTGTTGGTTCTCACTGACAGCGATCGTCGAATACAGCAACTGAAGGGAGATTCACGCCCTATACATAATGAATACGAACGATGCAGCTTTTTATCGGCATTGAAATTTGTAGATCGAGTAGAAATTTTTGATTCAGATCAAGAATTAGAAAATCTCATCAAAGAGTTTCAACCTGACGTAATGGTCAAAGGCAGTGACTATCAAGATAAAAAAATTATTGGAGCGGAATACTGTAGAGAAATTAAATTTTATGCAAGATTTGAAAAATATTCAACTACAAACAAAATACAAGATATTATTAATCGGTGATGATTGTAATGATGTTTACACATATGGTTATGTGAAACGCATCAGTCCTGAAGCACCTGTACCCATTTTTGAACCACACTATACCATTTACAAAGATGGTATGGCGGGTAATGTACGAGAAAATTTACAAGCATTGGGATGTGATGTTGATTTCCTAAGAGACAAAGACGGAGTTAGTGAGAAAAATAGATTGATTGATGAACGCACTAAACAACAATTACTGCGTATAGATAAAGATGCTAAGTCCAATCCCATCACGTTTGAAACAGCAATACCTCCTGTGTATGATGCTATCGTAATCAGCGACTACAACAAAGGCACAGTGACTTACGAACTCATAGAAGAACTGGTTCGAGAAGTAAACGTACCCATCTTTGTTGATACAAAGAAAACAGATCTAGCAAGATTAAAAGGTTGCTACGTTAAGATTAATGCATTAGAGAAAAGTCGTGCAACAAGTTTACCTGACCCAGAATATTTAATTATCACTCACGGCAGTGATGGTGCTGAATGGAGTGATTGGGTATTTCCTGCTGAGCTTGTGGGAGATGTGACTGATGTATGCGGTGCGGGTGATACATTCTTAGCGGCTCTTGCATACAAATTTTTAGAGACTAATAAAATGAATGAAGCTGTTATATTTGCAAACAAGGCAGCGGCTATCACAGTACAACATATAGGTGTGTATGCACCACGTATGGAAGAAATCAAATGATTATACTAACTGGAGCTGGAGGATTTATCGGCAGTGTATTATTAGGATACTTAAATTCCCAACGAATCACTGATATTCTTATAGTAGATGATCTGCCCTACCAAAATCAATACAAAAATCTCATAGGTAAACAGTACAAAAGACTTGTTTCTATAAATGACATCGACTCGATCGATGAAGATATCACCGGAGTTATACACATCGGTGCCAATGCTAATACCCTAGAAAAAAATTGGAGTTCAATTTATACAACAAATGTTAAATCTACAAGGAAATGGAATGCATTTTGTAAACAACGCAAAATACCTTTTATTTTTACTTCTAGCGCATCAGTGTATGGCAACGGCCACGGCCCGATAAATCAATACGCATTCAGCAAACTACTCAGTGAAAATGAAGTGGAAGGAGTTGTCCTTCGATTGTTCAATGTATATGGGCCTAACGAGTATCACAAAGGCAGAATGGCTTCTACAATTTTACACTGGTTTAATCAAATCAAAGAAACTGAAGAAATAAAAATATTTGAAAATAGCAAGAATTATTTTAGAGATTTTGTATGGGTTGAAGATATAGCAAAAACTATATATCATTTTATGTTTGAAAATTATCAACCTGGAATTTATGATCTCGGCAGTGGCTCCAACATAGATTTTGAAACTGTAGCAGATCTAGTAATATCTAATACAAACAAAGGCAAAAAAAGATTTGTAGATATGCCTGATGATCTTAAAAAACAGTATCAAATAAATACATTAGCTGATACGAAATTATTAACAAAATCGGGTGTAGATGTTGAAAGTTTTACCAAAGTGCATGAAGGCATCGCAACATACATAGATTATTTGGCTAAAACTCGTTATTACTAATCTGAATAAATACTAATATGGCAAAGATCCCAGTACTTGACGCAGTAAGAATCATACCTAGAGATACAGATTTTCTTGATAGAAAATCAGGTATTCGCGGTGAGATATTTTATGATCAATCCTCAAATACCCTAAGACTGTATAACGGATCTATAGTTGGCGGTGTAAATCTTGCCAAGGCTAATCTCACTAATGTGTCTAATGCAGATTTCTTAGCCAAAGCTAATTCGGCAGGATTCAGCGGTGGAGTTCAATCGGGGGTGGCTGGAAAAATAGCCTATTATCCCAGCAATGGTTCTCAAGTCAATGATCTGACAGAATTTTCATGGACTGCAAATACCAGTACTTTGTCACTGACCGGAATTATCAACGTTACAGGTCAAAAAAATCGTATCAGATTCCACTGGGATACTCTAGCAGATCTTAACGCAGAAGTATCTCCTGTGGATTATCACGGTATGGTAGCACATGTGCATGACACAGGAAAATTATACTATGCCCATGCTGGTGCTTGGGTACCTGTGGCCAGCGAAGCTAGTGTAGCAGCTAGTCTACCAAATTCCATAGCCTTGGTTGCAGGCACAAACATAACCATCGGCTTTGACAACGATTCCAGCCAAGATATATATACCATCAATTCGACTACCAGCACAGGCACTATCACCTTTGTGGGAACCACTATAGATTCAGCAGATAGTTCCGCTATCACATTTACTCCCACAGTGTCTTTTGACAGTGATATCATAGTTGGAAATGCCATTGTATTTCCAGACGGCACTTATCAGCAGACCAGTGCTGTGGGTGTTCCAGGGCCGCAGGGGCCAATCGGCCCAACAGGAGCGTCAGGAGCTGGGTCAGGCGATGTGCTTAGTGCCGGAGGCAGTTATGTAGACAATCGGATTGTTCGATATGATGGCACAACAGGTACAATCATACAGGTCAGCAGTGCTAGCATATCAGATGCTGGATTGTTGACTGCTACTAGTTTTAGTGGCACTGGGACTTTGATAACTGCGTTGAACGCTACAGAACTAACTTCAGGTACTATACCAGATGCAAGATTTCCAGCTACATTACCAGCGGCTAGTGGGACAAATCTCACAGCACTCAATGCCACACAGTTAACATCTGGCACCGTGCCTGTTTTAAGATTGGGCTCATCGGGAACTAGAGACAACACCACATATCTAAGAGGCGATAATACCTGGGCCACAGTAGCTAGTGGAGGCACAGCATCTGATAGTTTTGCTACTATCGCAGTGGCAGGTCAAAGTTCAGTTGTTGCTGATTCAGCTACAGATACACTAACACTAGTAGGTGCAGGTGGCATTACTATTACAACTAATGCGACCACTGACACTATAACTATTACAGGGTCGGGAGGTGGCACAGCATCTGATAGTTTTGCTACTATCGCAGTAGAAGGTCAAAGTTCAGTTGTTGCTGATTCAGCCACAGATACTCTTACGCTAGCAGCCGGTGCAGGTATCTCAATTACCACTAATGCTGGCACAGATACCGTGACTATAACCAGTACAGTTTCAGCAGGTGCTACAGCATTTACTGGACTATCAGATGCTGCTGGATTAACCGTAGATCAATTTTATCTACCAGCAATTACAAGATTAAATGTAACCAACAACGGAGCTAGTGCTTACAGGTTTGACCAATATGGAACCACTGATGATCCTACAATTTATGCAATTAATGCCACTACCATCGCATTCAATCTCAATGTCGCAGGTCATCCTTTCTTGATACAGGACAACACCGGCACAAATTACAACACTGGGTTAGTACATGTGACCACAGGCGGTACAGTGACCACAGGAGCGTCTGCCCAAGGACAAACATCGGGTACGTTATACTGGAAGATTCCGGATAGTATTTCTGGCAACTATAGATACCAGTGCAGCATTCATGCTGCTATGATAGGCACGATAACCATCAAGAACTTTGGCAGTATTTAATTTTTCTGTGCCTGTGACCAGTCTTTGATTCTGGTTTCTAATTTTTTTCTTATAGCCGTAATATCCTGTTTCATTTCACTGCCCATAGTAGGCAGCTGGCGACTATAGACCATCTCCATGTGCATGCTGTCTAATTTTTTTATTTCCGCAATCAGTTTATTCAGCAGTTGTTGAGATTCTTGTTTAGACGCACCTTCGGGCATACTGGCAATAGCGGTGCGATATCTTGCACAGTCTTCTTGAAATCTAGTAGATTTAATCAGTGATGACATTTTCTAACTCCATAATAGTTTCTATTTTGGTTCTAATTACAGCATTATTTAATGTGGTCTTTAGTCCCATATGCAACTGTTTGGGAAGACAATCTAAATCACTCCAACATATGGTTTTCGATGACATGGTCAAAAACTCTTGATTAACCACACAGACATATGTGCCGTATTCAAACCCACGATCCTCTGACAGATACAGTTCTATAGGCACTATTCGTCCCGGCGCATACTGACTCAATAAAGTGTGTGCATCATCTAAAAGACTGGATTTACGAGCAAAGGTAGGCACAGTCCACTTCTCGGCATCTAAAATTAATAGTATGCGTCCTGTGGTTTTAGCTAAAAATAATAATCCGGCACGCTGTTGCATGCAGATACTTATCCGCCCGCGAGTTTGAAGTTCCATTCTCCTGGCAGATATTCACCTTCAAAGGCCTTAATCCATTGTGTTCCATCCCACTTGTATTTGATACCCGTACGGATATTTTGTATATAAAACGGAAGAAACACTTGTCCCAATACATCTGCTGCCTCTACGGTATTTTGATCTGGATCCCATACTGTTGCCCATGTACGTCCGGTCCATTCTACAATAGAGTTGGCCTTGATGATAGGATCTGTGCCGTCTTGATTTTCCCACGATGAATCATTATTGCTGGGTTCTCTCCAGGCCTGTGGGCCACGATAAGGTACACTAGTGCTATCTGCTGGATTAGAAGGTAGATTGATATAACCGCCACGGTTCTCGCTGTTGTTGACATCATCCAGCATTAAAAATCTCAAGCCCAGTGGAATCTGTGCATGTGATCCGTATACTTCTAGAGGATTATACTTGTAAGGATCAATGATAGCATCTATCGTGCCACGGGCAGCTACTCCAGGTATAGTGCTGGTTATGTCATCATTAGCAGGGTATGTGTCTGAATCTAGAGACACTACTAATATGCTAGGATCCATTGGGTTGATTACAAATGTGCCTACTATTGGATAGCCGTTGGCTTTTTTAAACGAAACTTCACTGCCCGGGACATACCCACCTTGTGTATTCAATATTATATTCCAATCAATTGGTTCACCGTTTTTAAATTCCTTTTCGCCAAGACCCAGTGAATTCACAGCTTCGATTGGTTTGACCAATGTTAGATCATATTGATTATCGCTTGGGTCGCCGGTGTTTGATTTGAACAATAGAACTCCGTATCTACCAAACGGTCCGACATCTAATTTAATATCAATAGCACCGTCATAAATTAAATTTTCTAAATCTACTATATCACCCTCTTCAGTGAACACATTGGCTATGATGCTCTGTACTATGCCTAGTTTTTTCACTTTGGCTGGAGGTGATATGTACACAGGCATTTCAAATTCTAAACTGCATATGTCTATATCTGATTCTGCTCCTTGTGGTATGGATCTACTTGAAAAATTAGTGCTGGTTAGATACATGGCACTGAGACTGGTCCAGTCAATGTAGTTGTCTGTGGTCTGTAGTTCTAAGCTAGGATTAAACAGCACTAATATCTGTTCAAGCAACTGTAGTTTTTGATCTGTGTTAGAAGTCCACAGATCTGCTTTCATAGTCAATTTAAACGGTGTTGGCATTAACCGTTCTACTGTATAACTGCCGCCTTGTGCGCCAGTGTATTCCCTAGTACCACTTGCGTCTGTAAATCTGCGTTCTCGGATATGTATCTTTGAAATAAATGTAGGATCACTGAGCCTGTTAGTATCCATTTCAAGCCCTGTGATATAACAGGCAATCCTAGGCACCGTGGGCATTTTATTTTCTGAATTGTCTTTGATGATGCTGGCTACCTGTCTAGTAAGGTCACCATACATCACAGGTATCTGTCGTTGATCGCCGTCGCCTGCTTGATACTTAAATCCAATAAACACACGCATGAACTGTGTGACATAGCGTCTTATCTGGCCGTCGTAGTGAAAATCCATTATTCGTCTGCCTCAGGTCTAAGAGCCTTGCTGAGGCCCTGTTTTTGTTTGACTGTGTGTCCATCAATTGTGCTCACAGTGGGATTGTTAATGAACGTGGCCTTCTGTGTTTGTCTCACATCTTTGCCTGCAAATGTGCCTGTGGCCACATCACTGGCTCCGAGATTGCTCATAGTCATACGCACATTGTCTTCAAATTTAGTCCAACGCCTGCCATCGAATCTAAACAGTCTATTAGGTAGATAGTCAGTTCTAAGAGCAAACTGCCCCACAGTGGGATTGATAGGGAATGCTATACCTGCAGCTAAATTCACCGCAGTGAATGGAGCACCATTAGGTGGAACACCGTCTTTGGTTAGATAACCTTCATAGCCATCGCCGTCCGCTGATAATATCACACTACTGGCAGTCTGTCCCACATATATAGGATTGCCGTCCGTATCAAGCAACGGTGTGCCATTTATGTCAGTGGCCTGCGTCTCAGTATCCACAGTGACCTGTGTAGCATCTACGCTGGCCAATTCGGCTGTTCCGTCGTCGGTCCTTTGTAAAGTATAATACTTGCTGGTGTCATAACCGCTGCGTGGTGCATCAGCTTCTGCTTGATTCAATACCGCAGCAGTGATTTGCATTTCTTTTTCGTAGGTAGAAACAACATCGCGTAAGGTATCTGCCAAGGCATAATAGGTTTGCCAATATTGATCAACTCCAGGAACCACTCCAGTAACTTCTTGAAGAACCTGATATTTCTTACCGTCGGCTGCTAGGACTACATCACCTGGATAGTATGTGATATCGGAATTATAACTACCTTGATAAGAGTCACTGTCGGCGATGCCGTCTAAAATCTGTTTGAATTCTTGGCTGTCAACCAGAGGTTTACACTTGGCACGATACAGATGTGGATACCATGTGGCAGAAAATCCCTCTGCAGCTCTGGTAACTTCTTCTATCACAAAGAAACGTTTCAGGGCAAATGTTAGATCATTGAGAGCATATTCGTCTTTGAGGTGCGGCAGTTCTATGACATCACCAGCTATGATTTTTCTACCCAATTTTTCTACAGTGTCTGTGATGTGAAAAGTAATAAAGATCGTGTCATTCTGTAGAAATAATCCAAACTGGCTGAGGTTAAAATCTATATCAGAGATGTTGTAGACACCTCGCATCACATAAACATCGGGATCATACTTGCGATCACGATTTTCTAAAAACAACAGATCCTGTATGTTTGCTACATTATCAGTGGCATAGCCGGGAGTGCTAGGCGTATCACCTTGTATTGCAGCACCGGTACCTATATATCTGTGCACCAGCACATCTGTGCCGCCAACTTGAAACATTTCCCAAGCATTGCGATCTATAAATTTGAAATCATTGCCCTTTTCGGGCCTGTAAAGAGAGAGTCTCGGCATAGTCATATATTTACCGCTGTAATAAATACTAGCATGAGCACATCAGATCAAGCCAAAAACTCCGTATACGACTTCTGCAAAGCCATGCTAGGCAACGGCATGGTAGATGTAGAACTAGATCCCATCCACTACGAAACAGCACTTAATCGTTCTCTGGCAGTTTTCCGTCAGCGCAGCGACAACGCTGTTGAAGAATCTTACGTGTTTTTGACGCTAACTGAAAGCACAAACGAGTATATCTTGCCCAAAGAAATACAGCAGGTCAGAGAGATATTTCGTAGATCGGTAGGGTCAAGAACTGGCAACGGCACAGGTGGCACTGTATTTGAACCATTTAACTTGGCATATGCCAACACATATTTGTTAAGCAGCACAAACATGGGCGGACTGCTAACCTATGAATTGTTTGCACAATATCAAGAACTAGTAGGCAAGATGTTTGGCTCATTTATTAACTTCACATGGCATCCACAATCGCACAAATTGATCATACACCAACGTCCTCGCGGTGAAGAATCAGTGATGCTACAGGTCTACAACAGTCGTCCCGACTTTGTGATCATTGATGATGTGTATTCTGGACAATGGATCAAAGACTATACACTGGCCAACTGCAAGATGATGCTAGGGCAAGCTCGCAGTAAGTTTGGCCAGATCGCAGGACCACAAGGCGGCACACAACTCAACGGTACCGCACTGATCACTGAAGCCCAAACTGAGATGGAAAAGCTTACTGACGATCTCATGAAATTGGTGCCCGGAGGCTCAGGGTATACTTGGATAACCGGTTGACAACATAATCCCATACATGTTATACTGTTCTTAATTGGAGAACATTATGATCATAGGGGTATGCGGTTTTATAGGCTCAGGCAAAGACACTGTAGCAGACTATCTAGTTAACTTTCACGAATTTCGCAGAGAAAGTTTTGCTTCAACACTCAAAGATGCAGTAGCAAATGTGTTTGGCTGGGATCGAACCATGCTTGAAGGACGCACTGCACAGGCTCGCGAGTGGCGAGAACAAGTGGATCCTTGGTGGGCAAAACGCTTAGACATGCCTACATTGACTCCACGCTGGGTTCTACAGTATTGGGGCACAGAAGTCTGCAGAAAATCGTTCCATGATGATATCTGGATTGCCAGCTTAGAAAACAAACTGCGTAATTCACAGGATCATGTGGTAATTTCAGACTGTCGTTTTCCTAATGAAATTGCTAGTATTCGAAATGTAGGCGGCAAGATTATTTGGGTACAGCGAGGCGAGTTGCCCGACTGGTACCAAGTAGC